>Ga0214872_100041_pt1 | contig 136073 bp, 125 predicted proteins | sample Stichaenrichm18X_FD_168614 | JGI IMG/M metagenome (GOLD analysis project Ga0214872, IMG submission 168614) | Xylose enriched microbial communities from anaerobic bioreactor in Madison, Wisconsin, United States - 18X | ecosystem: Engineered > Bioreactor > Anaerobic > Unclassified | place: USA... | reverse complement strand
AAAACACCCGGGACCGAATCGTCCTATATTTCGATTTCAATTTATAAATCTACAAATTGCAGCTTGATATTAAATCAAATGAGGCTCTGAGTATTTTCTCAGAGCCTCGTTTGTCTACAGTCTGAAACAGGCTGATAGTTCAATCTATCAGCCTGTTTTTTAGTCTGCGGGTTTCATAAAGCGCATGAATTCGTAGCTTTCGACGATTTCAAAAAACTTCAGCAGCCGGTCGTACAGAGGCTCGGCCTTTTTCCCGAACCGGGCGCGGACTTTCTTGGCGATGGTCTTGATGTTCGTCTTGCCGTCGCACAAGGGCCATATGAAGCTGCCCATTTCGTCGAGGTGAATCTGCGAATATTTCGGCTTGTGGGCAATTTTCTGAAAAATGCGGTTCATCACCCCTTTGTTTTCGACAAAGAGGGTGACTTTGCCGTCGTCAGCCATTTCTGTTTTCACAATTTTTTCTGTGACCACCGGGATGTAAACTTTGTAGGTACGAATGATTTCATCCCGGCTGAGCTTTTGTTTTGGTCGTTTTTTCAATTTTTATTCTGCCTTTTCAGGCGCTGCTTCTTTTTTGCCCTTGGTGAACTTCACGGTCAGCGCGATCATGGCTGCGAAGAAGATCAGGGAACCGGCAAAGCCGGCCGCCGGACTTAAGTTCAGAACCCCGGACAAATCGATCTTGTCGGCAACGCCGAGAACCGCGAGTACGGCCAGGAGGATGCCCACGATGCCTTCCCCAGCGATCATGCCCGAGCAGTACAGGATGCCGCGGTTGATGGTGGTTTTCTTGTCTTCTTCATCCTTGTATTTTTTGCGGTCGAAGAAGAGGCGCACCAGTCCGCCGACCATGATGCACGCGTTGAGCTGCACCGGCAGGTACATCCCGATAGCGAAAGGCAGCACCGGAATGCCGAGAATTTCGACGACAACCGCAAAGGCCGCGCCGGAGATCACGAGACCCCAAGGCAGCTGGCCGCCCATGACCCCTTCGATGATCATTTTCATGAGCACGGCCTGCGGCGCCGCGAGTTCTTTGGTGCCGAAGCCCCAGGCCGCGTTTAGCAGATAGAGGACGCCGCCGATGGCGATGGCCGAGACGATGACACCGATGATTTCGCCGATCTGCTGTTTCTTCGGCGTAGCGCCGACGAGATAGCCGGTCTTCAAATCCTGAGAAGTATCTCCAGCGATGGCCGCGATGACGCAGATGACGGTGCCGATGGCGATGGCCGCCTTCATGCCCGCTGCGCCGGTGGTGCCGGTCGCTTTTAAGATAATGGTTGAAAACAACAGGGTCGCGATGGCCATCCCGGAAACCGGGTTGTTGGACGAGCCGACGATCCCGACCATGCGGGAAGAGACGGCGGCGAAGAAGAAGCCGAAGACGACGATGAGGACCGCGCCGCCGATGCCCACGGGAATCTGGGGCAGCACCGCGGTCAGGACGATGAGGATGATGATCCAAGTGATAACCGTCTTCATGCTCAGGTTCTGGTTGGTCCGCAGCATGCTGGAACCCTGACCCTGAGCGAGGTCTTTCATCGAATCTCTGAAGGTGGTGACGATCATCGGCAGGGCTTTAATCAGGGAGATGACCCCGCCGGCAGCCAGAGCTCCGGCGCCGATGTAGCGGACGTAGGAGCTCCAGATCTGGCTGACGCCCCCTGCGGCAAACATCTTTGCGATAGTGGTCGTGCCCGGATACATGACGGTCTTGCCGCCGAACAGGACGATCAAGGGAATGATGAACATCCAGGAAATGACGCCGCCGCAGAACATGTAGGAAGAAATCTTCGGTCCGCAGATATAGCCCACGGAGAAGACCGCCGGATAAATCTGTGTGCCGATCTGGCCGGCGTAGCCGCCGATCCCCTTGCTTGGGGTGTTCATTTCGCTCGGAACGAGTTTCAGACCGTCAATTAAGAATTTAAATCCTGAGGCAATGCCGAGACCGGCAAAAACAGTCGAAGCGGCGCTGCCGCCTTTTTCACCGGCGAGGAGCACTTCTGCGCAGGCTGTGCCTTCAGGATAAGGGAGCACCCCGTGTTCCTTGACAATGAGGGCGTTGCGCAGGGGCACCATGAAGAAGACCCCGAGGAGCCCGCCGATCATGCAGATGATCATGATTTCGATGAGGCCCGGTTTGCCCATAACCCCTTCCTTGGCCCACAAAAACATCGCCGGCAGGGTGAAGATCGCCCCTGCAGCTAAGGATTCCCCGGCAGACCCGACAGTCTGGACGATGTTGTTTTCCAGAATAGAATCGCGGTGCAGCACCATGCGGATGATCCCCATGGAAATGACCGCCGCCGGAATAGAGGCGGAAACCGTCATCCCGACACGCAGGCCCAGGTAGGCGTTGGCTGCGCCAAAGACGACGGCCAGGACAGCCCCCATGACCACTGAAAACACCGTCATTTCCGGCACGATTTTTTCCGCCGGAATGTACGGTTTAAAACCAGAATTGTTCTCGTTCATTTGATAAAATTATCCCTTCTATAAAAATCATAAAATCTTTAGGCGCACAAACGGACAATCGCATCGGCGTAAATTTTCGCTGCGGTGAGCAGATTGTCCAGATCGAAGAATTCGTCTGCGCCGTGCATGCGGGTATCGACGCCGTTGAAAACTGCGCCGAAGGCCACGCCGTTTTTCAGTTCATGGACGTAGGTGCCGCCGCCGATGGCGATGCATTCGCCTTTTTTGCCGGTGACCGCTTCGTAAGAGGCCAGAAGCTTCTGCACAAAGTCAGAATCCTTTGGCACAACGTGGGGCGGAATCATCCCCGGAGTCGACCAGTCGAAGCCGGCGTCCTGAACAGTCTTTGCTGCGACAGCTTCGCAGTTTTCTTTGGTCGCCATGACGGGCGTGCGGGCGTCAAAGGTGAATTCCGCGTGGGTCGGGTCGACGTGATACAGGTCGAGGGTGCACGTCAGGTCGTGAGAGTCTTCATCCGCCATCTTGATGCCGATGCCGGAGCCGTCGGTGACCCCGTAGGGGAAGAGCTTCGGAATCTGGCTCACGGTCTTCTGCATTTCGGAAGGATAGAGCGGCAGCTTTGAAATCAAAATCATCGCGGCCAGGCCGGCGTTGCGGCCGTCTTCCGGCGTCGAGGCGTGGGCGGAGTGGCCGATGATGGTGAGTTCGTCATCGCCGGTCTTTTCAATTTTCACTTCGCACTGGGCGGCAACATCGTCGAGAATGTTTTGATTGGCATCGATATCCAGGCCTTCAAAGCGAATCACCGCTTTCTGGGGGACGGCGTTAAAGGCGATCCCGGCGTCGAGGCTCAAAACCCGGGGCAGGGTTTTGTCTTCAGCACAGTCTTTGGAGAGGATGCCCTTGAACTGTCCCTTTTCGATGTTGATGATCGGGAAGTTGGCATCCGGAGAGAAGGTCATTTCTGCTTCAGGTTCCGTCGCGTAGTAATGGGCGATGTCGTGGGAGCCGGTTTCTTCGTTGGCGCCCATGATGAAGCGCACCCCTTTCTTGAGCTTTACGCCGTTTTCTTTGAGGGCGCGCATCGCGTACAAAGCGGCGACAAGGGGCCCCTTGTCATCACTGACGCCGCGGCCGTAGAGGCGGCCATCTTTTTCGATGACGTTAAAGGGGTCGGTGACCGTCCAGCCTTCGCCGGCGGGCACGACGTCGGTGTGGCACAAAATGTCGAGGGTTCTCGGCAGATCTTGGTCATAATCGGCAGTGCCGACGTAATTGTCGTAGTTGGTGACGGCGAAGCCGTAATTCTTCGCCAGTTCCAGGGCTTTATTCAAGCTCTGGTAAGGGCCGTCGCCGAAAGGCTTGCCGTCTTCGGGTTCGCCTTCGACAGAATTGATGGCACACAGCGCCTTGATGTCGGCGATCATATCCGGCAGATGGGCATCGAGCCACGCATTGACTGTTTCGTTCATCGTTCTATCCATTCCTTTCTGTATTCAATTCAATACAAATTGATAAGACTTAATATTATTATTTTAGCATTATTTAAGATTTTATGTAAAAAAATTATTTTAATTATATAAAGTAATAAATTATTGGGTTTGTATTTGAAGCAAAAGCGTGATACACTGCGTGAGGAAATTGATACAAAGAGGGGAAGAAAAATGCAAAATCAAAAACCAGTCAAACTCATCGCCTACGGCTGCCGGGACGATGAAATGCCAACTTTAAAAGCCTTTCAAAACCGGGAAGATTTAGAACTGAAGATCGTCCAGGCACATTTAAGCACCGACAATGTTTACCTCGCCGAAGGTTTTGACGGCGTGTCCATCGAAGGGCTGAGCCAGTCGGACGCCGCGATTTTTAAGGCCCTCGCCGGGTACGGCATTCATTATTTTTCGACCCGCACCGCCGGCTACAACCGCTTGGATCTCGCGGCGGCGAAAAAATACCAGATTCACTGCGCCAACGTGCATTATTCGCCTTACAGCGTCGCCGAGTACACCGTGATGCTCATGCTGACCTGTCTGCGCAAGTTTATTCACATCATCGCCCGATCAGCGGTCATGGATTATTCCCTGGCGGGCATGCAGGGCCGGGAGCTGCACAACATGACCGTCGGCATCGTCGGCATGGGCCATATCGGCAAAACCGTGGCCAAATGTTTGTCGGGGTTCGGCTGCCGCCTCATTTCCTACACGCCGCATCCGACAGCGGAAACCGACGCTCTGGCCAAAGCCGTCTCGAAAGAAACCCTGCTCAAAGAAGCAGACATCATCACCCTGCACACACCACTGACTCAAGACAATTACCACATGATCGACAAAGACGTCATTGCCCAAATGAAGGACGGGGTGGTGATCATCAACACGGCCCGGGGCGGCCTCATCAACACCTGGGATCTCATCGACGCCGTGGAAAGCGGCAAGGTCAGCGCTGTGGGCATCGACTCCTTCGAACACGAAGAAAACGTGATCCAGATCGACCACGAAAGCAGTTTGATCCACAACCGCAGCCTGCTCGCCCTGAAAGCCTACCCTAATGTCGTCGTCTCGCCCCACGCGGCATTTTACACCGATCAGTCGTCCAAAGACATGGTCACTGTCTCCCTTAACGGTTTGATGGCCTGGCTTCGCGGCGAAAACAATCCCAACGAAATCGCGTATTAATCAGCTTTTTGCAGCCCGCTTTGTGCGGGCTTTTTTTGTTAAAAGAAGTTAAGTTAATAAATTTTACACTTTACATGGACTTTACATAAGCCGTCTTTCAGATTTAACAAAGCCTTTGTAAAATTGAAATCGAAGTTTGGAAAGAGCATTCACCAAACAGGATTTTGATTTTAATGAAGGAGTTCAAAATGAAAAAGAAGATTCTCATGGTCTTAGCTGCCTTTGTTGCAGCGGTCACATTCGCAGGCTGCGGCTCATCCGGCGGCGGCACAATCAATGTCGTGTCTCGTGAAGATGGTTCCGGGACCCGCGGCGCGTTCATCGAACTGACAGGGGTTCAGGAAGAAAAGAACGGCCAGAAGGTCGACAAGACGACAGACAAAGCGACCATCTCCAACTCGACAGAAGTGGTCATGTCCACCGTTAAAGGCGATACCAACGCCATCGGCTACGTTTCCCTCGGTTCTTTGAGCAAGGATGTCAAGGCCGTCAAGGTTGAAGGCGTTGCACCGTCAGTCAAGACTGTCACCGACGGCAGCTACAAAATTCAGCGTCCGTTCAACATCATGACAAAGGGCGAAGCTTCCGGCGTAGCTCAGGACTTCATCAACTACATCATGTCTTCTGACGGACAGAACGTCATCGAAAAGAACGGCTACGTCAAAGTTTCTACCAACGGCGCTTACAGCGGCACAAAACCATCAGGCAAAATCACCGTCGGCGGTTCTTCCTCAGTCACACCAGTTATGGAAAAACTGAAAGAAGCTTACGAAAAGGTTAACCCGAATGCCACCATCGAAGTTCAGGAATCTGACTCGACAACCGGCGTCTCCAACGCAGCAAAAGGCACACTGGATATCGGGATGGCTTCAAGAGAACTCCAAGGTTCTGAAACGAGCGAAGGCCTGAAGGTCACGAGAATCGCTAAAGACGGGATCGCCATCATCGTCAACAAGGACAATAAGGTTGACAACCTGACACTTAAACAGATCAAGAACATCTACACTGGCAAGACCACTTCTTGGTCAGACGTCAAATAAGACTTAATCAAAACACACACAATTTAATCACAATCTTTAAACTGAAAGGAGACTTCGTCTTGAACAAATCGAAGCATCCGGGTCAGGCAAAAGAAAAAGCAATGCAGGTCGTTTTTGCGGCCTGCGCTTGCATTGCAATCATCGCCGTTTTCCTCATCTGTATTTTCTTGTTTGCCAATGGTCTTCCGGGAATGGCGAAGATCGGATTCGGAAAATTCTTAACTGGGACGATTTGGCGTCCGGCCAACAATTTGTACGGCATCCTGCCGATGATCGTCGCCAGTATCGAAGTGACAATTGGCGCCCTCATCATCGGAATTGTCATCGGCGTGCTCACCGCGATTTTTCTCGCGTTTTTCTGCCCGGAACCCTTGTATAAGGTGCTCAAGCCTGGGATCAACCTCTTGGCGGGTATTCCGTCGGTTGTTTATGGCTTCTTCGGTCTGCAGGTCATCGTGCCGATGATCCGCAACTCCGCCGGCGGCGCAGGCTTATCCATGCTCGCCGCGTGCATCATCCTCGGGATCATGATCCTGCCGACCATTATCACGATGAGTGAAACCGCGTTGAGAGCAGTGCCGACGAGCTACTACGAAGGGGCCCTCGGGCTCGGTTCGACCCACGAACGCTCGGTCTTCCGCGTCGTCGTGCCGGCGGCGAAATCTGGGATTTTCGCCGGGATCATCCTTGGCGTTGGCCGTGCCATCGGGGAAACGATGGCCGTCATCATGATCGCCGGCAACCAAGCTGTGATGCCGCACAGCCTCTTCGCTGGCGTGCGGACCATGACCGCCAACATCGTCCTCGAAATGGGCTACGCGACCGACCTGCACCGTCAGGCGCTGATTGCGACGGCTGTTGTGCTGTTCGTCTTCATCCTGATTATCAACATTTGCTTCTCGATCGTGAAAAACAAAGGAGATAAGCAGTGAAGGATTACACAAAAAATTCAACAGAAAAGCTTCACGGCAGAGGCGAGGCCGCTGCTTTGAAGGCAATCGTCTGGATTGCCGGCATCGCCACGATGGCGATTTTGATCTTTCTCGTGCTGTACATTTTGATCAACGGGCTGCCGCACCTCAAGCCAAGCCTGTTCTCGATTCACTACAACAGTCAGAACGTGTCGCTGTTCCCAGCGATGATCAACACGCTGACGATGGTCGGCCTGTCGCTTCTGTTCGCCGGCCCGATCGGCATTTTCTCAGCTGTTTATCTGGCTGAATACGCGAAGCGCGGCAGCAAGTTCGTCGCATTCATCCGCTTAACATCCGAAACCCTGACCGGGATTCCGTCGATCATCTTCGGGATTTTCGGGATGCTGATGTTCGTCGACGCCCTGCACATGGGCTACTCCTTGCTCGCCGGTGCACTGACGCTGGCGCTGATGATCCTGCCGGTCATCATGCGGGCCACAGAAGAAGCGCTGCACGCTGTGCCAGACAGCTACCGCGAAGGCAGCTTTGGCCTCGGTGCCGGCAAGCTGCGTACGATTTTCAAAGTCGTCCTGCCGTCGGCAGCACCTGGGATTCTCGCCGGGGTTATCCTCGGAATCGGGCGTGTCGTCGGTGAAACCGCGGCATTGATTTACACCGCTGGGACGGTGGCGCAGATCCCGAAGAACATCATGGGCTCTGGCCGTACGCTGGCCGTGCACATGTACAGTCTGTGGACAGAAGGGATGAACGTCGACCAGTCCTACGCGACGGCTGTCATCCTGCTTGTCGTCGTCATTATCCTGAATTTCATTTCTGATGCGATTGCAAAACGCGTCAACAAAGTGAACGAATAAACGAGGAGTATTTGGACTTAAATGGAAAACTACAAAGTTAAAAAGCCAGCTTCGACGAAAATCAAGATGGCTTCTAAGGATATGAATGTCTATTACGGCGATTTCCACGCCTTAAAGGACATCACTTTAAATTTCCCGGAACACGAGATCACTGCGCTGATCGGACCCTCCGGGTGCGGCAAATCAACATTTTTGAAATCCCTTAACCGGATGAACGACCTCGTTGAAGGCTGCAAAATCACCGGGTCAATCACATTGGACGGCACTGAAATCTACAAGGACATCGATGTCAACATTCTGCGCAAGCGCGTCGGCATGGTGTTCCAGCATCCAAATCCGTTTCCGATGAGCATTTACGACAACATCGCCTACGGCCCGAGAACCCACGGGATCAAGAACAAGGCACAGCTCGACGACATCGTCGAAGATTCACTGAAAAAGGCGGCGATTTGGGACGAACTCAAGGACCGTCTGAAGAAGAATGCCCTTGGCCTCTCCGGCGGGCAGCAGCAGCGTCTCTGCATCGCCAGAGCTCTGGCCGTTGAACCGGAAGTCCTGTTGATGGACGAAGCGACCTCGGCCCTCGACCCGATCTCGACCGGGAAAATCGAAGACCTGGCCTTAGATCTCAAGGAAAAATACACGATCATCATCGTGACCCACAGCATGCAGCAGGCAACCCGTATCTCGGACAAGACGGCTTTCTTTTTGCTCGGCGATATGGTAGAATTTGGTGACACGGAACAGATTTTCTCGAATCCAAAGGATGAAAGAACAGAGCGATACGTAACCGGGAGGTTCGGATAATATGCGAAATCGATTTGATAAAGAACTGGTACGGCTGAACGACAGCATGATCGAAATGGGCAGCCTCTGTGAAGCGGCTATCGACAAGGCGCTGAAGGCACTGGCCGACAACGACACGGACCTCGCTAAGGAAGCGATGGAAGATGATGCGAACATCGATGAAATGGAACGGGACATTGAACAGCAGTGCTACGTGATGCTTCTGTCCCAGCAGCCGGTCGCGAGAGACCTGCGCAACGTCTCAGCCGCGCTGAAGATGATCACCGACATGGAACGCATCGGCGATCAGGCGACGGATATCGCGGAAATCGCCGTGACGGCGGATTTAACCGCAGAGTTCCACAATTTAGAACTCGACACAATGGCGAAGGTGGCCAGCAAAATGGTCAACGCGGCGGTGGACGCCTACGTTCAGAAGGATTTGGACACGGTCCACAGCGTCTACAAGCAGGACGACATCGTCGATCAGCTGTTTGACAAGATTTCCGCCCACATCATTCACCGCATCGAAAACAAGGAAATCGAAGGGGCCAAAGCCGTCGAAGTCCTGATGATCGCCAAATATCTGGAACGCATCGGTGACCACGCCGTCAACATCGGCGAATGGGTCGAATTTTCGATTACCGGCGAACATCCAAAGAATTAAAACAGATAAGGCATAAGTATGAGGATTTTTTGTGTGGAAGATGACAACAGTATTCGTGAATTGGTCGTGTATACACTCAACCATTCAGGATATGAGGCTCAGGGCTTTGAAAGCGCTGAGCCTTTTTGGCAAGCGATGGCCGATGCGAATACGTCGGCCCCGGATTTGATTCTCCTCGATATTATGCTTCCCGGACAAGACGGCCTGTCCATTTTGAAACAGCTCAAGGCGCAGACGCAGACGGCGGATGTGCCGGTGATCATGCTGACAGCCAAGGGCGAAGAAGTCGACAAGGTCATGGGCCTCGACGCGGGAGCCGACGATTACGTCGCGAAGCCCTTCGGCATGATGGAACTGCTCGCGCGCATCAAGGCCGTGGCCCGGCGCGCCGGGGTCGACCACAAGGCGGACGACGGCGACGAAGCGCTCGTCGACGGCCCGATTGTCATCCACCCGAAGGCGCACACGGTTCAGGTCAACGGCCAGTACATCCAGCTCACGCTCAAGGAATACGACCTGCTCTCTGTGCTCATGAGCCACGCGGGCAACGTGATGACCCGGGACGCGCTGTTGACCGATATTTGGGGTTACGACTTTGACGGAGAAACCCGGACAGTCGACGTGCACGTCAGGACGCTGCGCCAGAAGCTGGGAAGCGCCCGCAAGCTGATCGAAACGGTCCGCGGCGTCGGCTACCGGATGCGGAAAGAAGCGAATTTCCAAAAATAAACCGAAAGAAAACCAAGATGAAAAATGAAAAAAGTCTGTCCAGCCGGCTGTTCCGAACGATGGCGTGGACAGCCATTTTAATTTTAGCGGCCACACTGGCGATTCTGATTCCGACATTGTCTCACAGTTTTACGACATCCAGACGGGATTACCTGAACGAGACAACGGCTATCGTGCGCCGGGCGCTGAACGAAAATCCGACCGATCGGATGGATTATCTGAAAAAAGCGGGCAAAACGTCGAAACTCAGGATGACTTGGATTGCGAAAAGCGGCAAAGTGCTCTACGACAACGAAGCTGACGTGTCGACGATGGAAAACCACAAGAACCGCCCGGAAGTGCGGGCAGCGATGAAGTTTGGGAAGGGCACGTCCTCCAGGTTTTCGAAAACTCTTTCGGAATCGACAGATTACTGCGCGATGCGCCTGAAGGACGGCAGCGTGATCCGGCTGGCGCAGACGCGGCTGTCGACCTTTGGGGTCTTTGGCCGGTCGCTGTCGATCATCGCCTTTTTGATTTTCGCGGTGATCGCCGTCGCCTTTTTGCTGGCCGGTCACCAGACGAAAGCGATCGTCGACCCGATTATCAATTTAAATTTAGAGGAGCCGTTGGAAAACGACACCTATGACGAGCTTTCGCCGCTCCTCCAGCGTCTCAACCTTCAGCGCACCCACATCGAACAGCAGTTTGAGATGCTCAAAAAACAGCAGAATGAATTGGAAGCGATCACGTCTTCCATGCGCGACGGTCTGGTCATCATCAGCCATACGGGAAAGGTGCTGAGCGTCAACGACGCGGCGCGTCAGTTCTTCAGACTTTACCAGGATCCGGGCAGCATCACCTATCTCCATCTGGATCATAACATCGATTTTCTCAAGCTCATCCAGAACGCGATGGCGGGGCAGTCGTCGGAAATGAACTGCAAACGGGACGGCCGCTACTATCAGCTGATCGCCGGTCCCGGCGAAACCGACGGCGGCATTTACGGCGCGGTGCTCTTCATCATCGACGAAACGGACCGCCAGTCGGCTGAACGGCTGCGCCGAGAATTTACCGCCAACGTGTCCCACGAGCTGAAGACGCCGTTGACGTCGATTCTGGGCTATGCGGAAATCATCGGCAACGGCATTGCCGACCAAAACGACATTCCCGAACTCTCCAACAAAATCATTAAGGAATCGCGGCGGCTGCTCAAGCTGATTTCAGATATTCTCAGGCTCTCTCAGCTCGACGAAATGGCGACGGACGAAAAGACGGAATCCGTAGATCTCGTCGGCGTCTCGAAGCAGGTCGTCCACGATTTGAGCGCGAAGGCGCAGCAGAACAACGTGACCCTTTCGGTCGAAGGGGAAGCAGCGCCGATTCAGGGGATGGCGACGACGCTGTACGAAATGATCTACAACCTCGTGGACAATGCGGTCGCCTACAATCGCAAGGACGGCAGCGTCAAAGTGAAAATATCAGAGGACGCGTCGGAAACGCGGGTGGCAGTGTCCGACACCGGCATCGGCATCGCGCTGGAGGACCAGCCGCGGATTTACGAGCGTTTTTTCCGGGCTGACCCGAGCCACAGCAAGGCCACCGGCGGCACCGGGCTGGGCCTCTCCATTGTCAAGCTCGGCGCGATGATGCACCACGCGACGATCGATTTGGACTCCGCACTTGGCAAGGGTTCGACCTTCACGATCCGATTCCCGAAAATGCCAGATTCAGAAAACGCGAACGCGTAAAATACAAGACGCCAGCGTCATCTGGCGCAGCGTGATAGGACAGTCGAAAGGCTGTTCTTTTTTTGCAAAAAATATAAAAATGTATTGACAAAAAGTTTGTATGCCTTTATTATTGTATTAAGTAATTAATACACAAATACAGAGAAAGGAGATTGCGATGAAATGGCACATTGACGCGAAGCAGCCGATTTATCTGCAGCTGATCCGTCAAATTGAACGGGCGATTCTGTCCGGCGAGTACGCGCCGGGCGAGAAACTGCCGCCGGTTCGGGAATTGGCAGCGGACGCTTCGGTGAATCCGAATACGATGCAGCGGGCTCTGGGTCAGTTGGAACAAGTCGGCTTGGTCCACGCCAAGCGGACCCTTGGCCGGTTCGTTACGGAAGATGCGGCGCTGATTGCATCGCTGAAACAGAAAATGGCGAAAGGCATGATCGAAGATTTTTTGCGGCGGATGCAGGAAATGGGCGTTTCGGCTGAAGAAGCGGCCGAATTGATCCGCAGCTACGCGGCGGAAAACGAAAAGGAAGAAAAGGAGAACCACAATGAGTGAAATTTTAAAGGCTGAACAGCTGACCAAGCGGTACGGCGGCCAATGTGCGCTGGACCACATCGATTTGAGCCTCGAACGGGGACGGATCGTCGGCCTGCTGGGGCCCAACGGCAGCGGCAAAACCACATTATTAAAAATCGCCGCGGGGCTGCTCTCCCAGAGCGAAGGCAGTGTGACGATCGACGACGAAGCGCCGGGGAAAAACACGAAGCGCATCGTTTCCTACCTGCCGGACCGCCCGGTATTCAGCAAATCCATGCGCGTGAACGATCTGGTTTGCAAATTAGCGGATTTTTACGACGATTTCGATCGGGAACAGGCCCTTCGGCTGTTTTCGGAGATGGACATCGATTTGAATAAGCGGTTCAAGGAATTGTCCAAGGGGACGATCGACAAGGTGCAGATCGTTTTGGCGATGAGCCGGAAAGCGGCCCTTTATCTGCTTGACGAACCCATCGGCGGCGTCGATCCGGCGGCTCGGGAGCTCATCATCAAGACGATCATCAACAATTACAATCCCGAAGCGACAGTCGTGATCGCCACCCATTTGATTGCGGACGTCGAGCCGGTGCTTGACGACGTCGTCTTTTTGAAACAGGGGCACATCGTTTTGCATCAGGACGTCGACGGGTTACGAGCAGAACGGGAAAAATCAGTGGATGAAATCTTTCGGGAGGTGTTCTCATGTTAGGCAAATTGATCAAATATGAATTTAAAGAGAGCTGGCAGCCAATGGTGATTGTGTTCGGGTTGATGTTGGCGGTGGCCCTCATCGACGGGATCGCGATGCGTGTCGGTGCCCGCGTCGAAGCCTTCGCCAATTTGATGTCGGTGATCTTTGGTCTGCTCGTCGTTGTGGCGGGGGTGCTCGTGATTGTCTGGACCGTCAAGCGGTTTTACGACAACCTATTGTCAGACCAGGGGTATATGACGATGGCGCTGCCAGCGAGTGCGGCCGAACAGGTCGGCGCGAAGCTGATCGTCAATATCGTTTGGATTTTGGCTTACGTTGCCGTCGTATGCCTCAGCACGGCGCTTTTGTTTGTCGTTTCCGGCGGGTACGAAGAAGTCGCGAGACAGGGGATTGCCTGGAACTTTCAGCAGCTCAACGTGAGTATCGCCCAATACCATCTCTGGGCGTCTTTCTGGCTCGTCGTCGTGCTGACGGCCGCGAGTCTGGCGGAAACCATTCTAACCGTCTATTTCGCGATGGCGGTCGGCCAGCTGGTCCATCGGCACCGGATCCTGCTGTCAGTAGTCATGTGGATTGGCATCGCCGTCGTCGAACAGATTCTGTCGGTTAGAATGATATACGTGATGTCCGACAATATGAACAGCGTCGTGGCGGCAGCCAACTTCGGCAAATTGGTCGGGGCGTTCAATCAGTTCGGGCTGATCGCGCTGGCGATCACGCTGGTGCTGGGCGCGATTTGGTTCATCGCGACGAGCTGGATCCTAGACCGCCATCTCAATTTGGAATAAGACAGATAGATCGGTCAATTTTACCGCGAGCCAACGGCGGGTTAAGTCGTTGGCTTTTTTTTGACGTTGTGGTATAGTGTGATCAAGAAATATTAAAGAAAGAAGGGAATTTTTGTGATCCTCGTGATGTTTCTCGACCCGAAGAACGGCATGGCCTTCAACCACAGGCGGCAGACGCGGGACCGCGCGGTCATCGACCGTTTGGTCCAGTTATTTCCCGGGAAATGTTTCTGGGGCGCGGCGAAAACCGAGGCGCTGTTTGACGGTCAGACGGGCGTCAAATTTGTGACCGATGCTGACTTCCTCGAGAAGGCCGGACCGGGTGAGATTGCCGTGGCGGAGTTTGCCTCGTCTGAGGCGATCATGGCGGCCGACGCCCATATCGAGAAGCTGATCCTTTACCGCTGGGACAAGGTTTATCCGGCTGATCTGGTCTTCACCTATCCATTGGCGCCGAAGGGATGGAACCTGAGCGGGCAGCACGTCTTCATCGGCACCTCCCACGATGAGATCACAGAAGAAGTGTACACGCGATGAAAAAAATGACAATCCGTTCCATGAGCCGGCTTTTGATCGGCATTGTGCTCAGCGCGGTGCTGGTGTTGTCCGGATGCGGCGGCACGACGAGCTCGTCCTCGTCCAGCGCGGACAATCCGGTCACTGACAGCACGACCGTCGTCGATACGAAGACGGCATCCGATTTGAGCCAGATTCCCACTTATTCGGGAGATCCTTACGTCGCATTGAACGGCAACAAGCCGAATTTCTCAGACAGTGACTTGACGACCAAATCCTACGAGCACTACAGCGATCTCGACAGTCTCGGCCGATGCGGCACGGCGATGGCTTGCATCGGCAAGGACACGATGCCCAAGAGCGGCGAAAAGCGTGGCAGTATCAGCGAAGTCAAGCCGACGGGCTGGCACAACGCGCGCTACGATTTTGTCGACGGCAAAATGGTGTACAACCGCTGCCATTTGATCGCCCACGAGCTGACGGATGAAAACGCCAACGAAAAGAACCTGATCACCGGCACGCGGTCGATGAACGTCGACGGCATGCTCCCCTTTGAAAATATGGTCGCTGACTACATCAAAGAAACTGGCAACCACGTGATTTACCGCGTGACGCCGATTTTTCAGGGCAATGAGCTCGTGGCCCGGGGTGTCCAGATGGAAGGCGAATCCGTCGAGGACAAGGGCGACGGCGTGCTGTTCAACGTCTACTGCTACAACGTGGAGCCCGGCGTGACCATCGATTACGCGACCGGCTACACCCGCGCCGACGGTACCGGAGGTACGACCAGCTCCAGTTCGTCGAGCAGCGCCGCCTCCACCGCGTCGTCGAGCAGCCAAGACGAAACCGTCCAGACCTACGTCATCAACAAACGGAACAAGAAATTTCACAAACCGGACTGCTCCGGCGTGGCCCATATGTCGGAAGCCAACAAGCAGACCGTCAACGCCAAGCGCTCCGATTTGATCAATCAAGGGTATTCGCCCTGCGGGATCTGCAAACCGTAACGGCGCATGCACAGAAAGGACAATATGACAAACACAACAAAGCTTACAGCCTGTGTGCTCGGCATCGACACCGGCGGCACGACGACGGACGCGGTGCTCTACGATCCGCTGACCGAAAGCGTGGTCGCCAAGGGCATGGCGCCGACGACGCGGCAGGATCTTAAAAACGGCATTCACCACAGCATCGACAGCCTGCGCCCGGTAAACGGGGCGGACCTGTCTGACGTTCAAATCGAAAAGGTCGTGCTCTCTACGACCCTGGCGACCAACGCCATCGTCGAGGGCCAGGGCCGCCCGACCGGGCTGATTCTCATCGGTTCAAGGCCCAAGGGCGAGCTGCCGACCGAAGAGGTCGTGCAGATCACCGGAAAGATCAACATCAAGGGGCGGGAAACGGAGCCAGTGGACCCGGACGAAATTGAGGCAGCCGTCACGCAGATGCTGCCGAAGGTTGAAGCCATTGCGGTTTCTGGCATGATGAGTGTGCGCAACAACGCCCACGAGCTCGCGGTCAAGAAGGTCATCCGCTGCCATTCGAAAATGCCGGTGGTCTGCGGCCACGAGCTGTCCTCAAAGCTCGGCTACCACGACCGGACCGTAACGACGGTGCTCAACGCGAGCCTGATTCCGATCATCGAGGGCTTTGTGCAGGCGGTGCGCGAAACCATGGCCGAACGGGGCATCACCGCGCCGGTTTATCTGGTCAAAGGCGACGGCGCCCTCGCGAGCCTCGAGACGATCGCGAGCAAGCCGATCGAGACGATTTTGTCCGGGCCGGCGGCGAGCATCCTCGGCGCGATGGTCCTCGCGAAAACTGACAGCGGTATTGTCGCCGACATGGGCGGCACGACGACGGATACCGGCGTGGTGCGCCACCACAGCCTGACCCTGTCGCCGGTGGGCGCGAAGGTCGGCCAGTGGCAGACTCAGGTGGATTCGGCGAAGCTCGCGACCTTTGGTCTCGGCGGCGACACGGAAATTTATCCGGACGTAAGCGCTGGCGCGCCGGTGCTGACGACCCACCGGGTGCCGCCGGCCTGCCGCGGCGGCGAGAAGGAAGACTTGACGCCGACCGATCTGCTTTGCGCCGAAGGCAGACTGACCCGTTGGGATACGGCGGCGTCCCAGTACGCGCTGGCCTTCCAGAGCCGGCGGGCTGGGCTGGACGAAAAGGATTATCTGAACCAGGCGAAGGCCCTCGTCGTGGACCGCATCGTGGCCAAGGTCTTCAGCGAACCGGCCTACAGTGAAGGCGCGGACGCAGAGCTGCCGGTCATCGCGATCGGCGCGCCGGCCAAAACCTGGTACACCCTGGTCAAAAATGAGGCGGACGTGCACCGCGATATCCTCGTCCCCGAACATTTTGAGGTGGCCAACGCCGTCGGGGCGGCGACGGCGGCCATTGAGGAACGGGTGGACGCGCTGGTCCGTCCCGACGAGGCGACCGAGGGCTTCGTCGCCCATGTCGGCGGCCAATCGGTCTTCTTCGAAGATAAGGACGAGGCGGTGGCCTACGCCAAGGCGGAAGCCGGCAAAATCGCCCAGAAGCAGGCCGAAAGCCAAGGGCCGGAGACTATCCACACCGACGTCACTGACAAGGACATCCAGCAGAAAATCGGCTGGCGCTGGCGCTACGTGGAAACCCGGGTGCAGGCGGTGGCCCGTTCGGGGCATTTGACCCTTGTGCCGGAGGAAGAAAAACCGGCCTTTGAGAAAAATTTCGACTGATGTTTTTCAATCAAAAAATAATCCATACATAAAAATCCGGCAGGAAGCATCCTGCCGGATTTTTGCGCTTGATTTATTTTATAAAATGCGTTTGGGCCGCCATTTCAAATAATCGCCGGAGACTAAGTGATAGCCAATGCCGTGGAACTCGCCGTGAAGGCTGTCGTTGAACCGCGCTTCACCGTGGCAGTGAGCGTAGATCACCTGCTCGGCGTTGTAGGCCTCGGCGATGCGGGTGAAGGCGCTCTCCGTCTCGAGGATATTGGTCGGCGGGTAGTGGAGAAAGACGATAAATTTTTTGTAGCCCGCGGCCCGGGCCGCCTCGAAAGAAGCCCGAAGTCTCGCGGTTTCGCGGCGGAGCAGTTTTTCAGCGTGGGCTTCGGCCTTTTCGTCCCATCCAAGGATCTGACCGCGGCGGTTTAAGTAAAAGGGCCCCTCGAAGGTGACGCCTTTGGTGCCGACGAGGGCGTAGTCGTGATAGGAATAGAAGTTGTTCTGCAGAAAATGCAGCCGGCCGCGGTAGAGGGCGTTGAGCCGCTTTGTTTTCTTGGCGTTCCAGAACATGTCGTGGTTGCCGCGGGTCAGGATTTTCCGGCCGGGCAGCGCCTCGATGTAGGCCAAGTCCTTTTCGCATTGGGCGAGCTTTTTGCCCCAACTGTGATCGCCGACGAGGACGAGGGTATCCTCCAGCTTCATGTACGCTTCACAATATTTTTTTAATTTGGCCTCGTGATTTTGCCAAATCCGTCCGCTGCGCTGCATCGGCGCCTTGACTTCGCTCTGGTAGGCGAGATGGAGATCGCCAATCGCGTAAAGTGCCATGACCATCTGTCCTTTCTTTTTTGATTTCACTTCGGTTTTATTATATCAGAATTCAACAAAAAACCGCTAAAGCTTTGGTGCTTCAGCGGTTAATATTTGAATATAGAAAATGGAGAGATGCACCGTCAGGCGTTGGACTCGACGCTAACAAAGGTATAATCCTTGTCTTCAATGGTGTCCTTTAAAACCGATTCATCGACTGGCGCGTTCAGCGCGATTTCGGCTGTGCCCTTTTCGTGGCTGACGACGGCGTCGTCGACCTGGGGCAGGGCTTCGAGGGCTTTCTTGACGGTCGCTTCGCAGTGCCCGCACATCATCCCTTCGATGTGGACCGTTTCCTTGGCGAAGGCCTGTGCTTTCGGCGCGGCTTCCGGCGCTTCCGACGGTTCGATCAAGACGGCGTCGGCCGGCAGCGCGTTTTTCTTCGGCTTGTCGTGCTTCGTGTCAAAGACCTTGAAGAGGTTCAGCCGCAGGGCGTTCAAGCAGACGAAGACGCTGGAGCAGCTCATCGCGGCGGCGCCCCACATCGGGCTCATCGCCAGGCCCCAGTGGCTGTAGGCCCCGGCGGCCAGCGGAATTAAAAGGACGTTGTAAATCAGCGCCCAGAACAGGTTTTCGACGATATCTCGGTAGGTCTGGCGGGACAGGCGGATGGCAGCAGCCGCGTCGGTCAAACGGGACTTCATCAGGACGACGTCCGCCGCGTCGATGGCGACGTCGGTGCCGGCGCCGATGGCGATGCCGATGTTGGCCCGGGTCAGGGCCGGGGCGTCGTTGATGCCGTCGCCGACCATCGCGACCTTGCCGTGCTGCTGCAGCTGGCGGACGATGGCTTCCTTGCCTTCCGGCAGGACACCGGCCACGACTTCGTCGACGCCAGCCTGGGTGCCGATGGCTTCGGCCGTGCGCTGATTGTCGCCGGTGAGCATGACCACGTGGATGCCCATCTGCTGCATCTGACGGATCGCTTCGGCGGAATCCGCCTTGATCGTGTCGGCCACGGCGATGATGCCGAGAAGTTTGCCGTCTTCAGCGAAGAACAGCGGCGTTTTGCCCTGTTCGGCCAGTTTTTCCGCGGTGGCTGCGGTTTGATCGTCGAGGTTGGCCACCGACGCGATAAACGTCCGGTTGCCTCCGGAAAGGGTATTCCCGTTTAAGACGGCGGTCAGTCCGTTGCCTGGCAGGGCTGTGAAATTGGTGACGTCTGCGATTTCAGTCTGCTGGTCTTCCGCGTAGGTTAACACCGCCTTGGCCAGCGGGTGTTCGCTTTTCTGTTCGAGGGCGGCGGCCTTTGCGATTAAGGCTTCAGGGGTTGTGCCGTCAGCAGGGAGGATGTCGGTGACGGTCGGTTCGCCGTTGGTGATGGTTCCGGTTTTATCCAAGGCCACGATCTGCACCGTCCCCGTTTCCTGGAGGGATTCGGCGGTTTTGAACAGGATGCCGTTTTTCGCGCCGATGCCGTTTCCGACCATGATGGCTACCGGCGTGGCGAGGCCGAGGGCGCAGGGGCAGGAGACCACCAGCACAGAGATGCCTCTCTGGAGGGACAGGCCGATGTCACCGCCGCTGAGGATCAGCCAGATGACGGTGACGGCGGCGGCAATGGCGATGACTACCGGCACGAATACGCCGGAGATGGTGTCGGCCAGTTTGGCGACCGGCGCTTTGGTAGAGGCGGCGTCGCTGACCATGTTGATCAGCTGGGCAAGGGTTGTGTCTTCGCCGACCCGGGTCGCCCGGCATTTGAGAAAGCCGCTTTGGTTCAGCGTCGCGGAGGTAACCGTGTCGCCTTCCGCCTTGTCGACGGGGATGCTTTCGCCAGTCAGCGCCGATTCGTTGACGGCGCTCGCTCCTTCGACGACGACGCCGTCGACCGGGATGTTTTCGCCTGGGCGGACGACGAAGATGTCGCCGCTTTTGACGTCGTCAATGCCGACGGTAATTTCTTCGCCGTTTCGGATGACGTTGGCCGTTTTCGGCGCGAGCTTCATCAGGCTTTTCAGCGCGTCAGTGGTGCGGCCCTTGGAATAGGATTCCAGGGTTTTGCCGATGGTGATCAGGGTCAGGATCATTGCGGCGGATTCGAAATAGAAATCGTTCATGACGGCCATCGCAGCGGCGCTGCCCTGGTGAACCTGGACGAAGGTCATGTAGAAGAGCATGACAGTGGAGTAGCCGAAGGCCGTGCCGGAGCCGATGGCGATCAGTGAATCCATATTGGGCGCGCCGTGGAACAGGCTCTTAAAGCCGGAGATGAAGAATTTGCGGTTGATGATCATCACGACGATGGTCAACAGCATCTGCATCAGGCCCATCGCGACGTGGTTGCCGACCATGAACGGCGGCACCGGCCAATGCCACATGTGAGCCCCCATTGAGAAATACATCAGCACGAGAAGCACCGCTACCGACGCGACCAGCCGGCGGATCATCTTTGGGGTGGTCTTGTCCTCGAGGGCTTCCTTTTCGGCGGCGAGCTTCGCGCTGGCGCTGATACCCTGGGCATTCTGGGCATAATCCCGGCGTTTTGCGCCGTACCCTGCATCCTCGACGGCCTTGACGATGGCCGTTTCGTCGGCATGGCCCTCGACGCGCATCGAGTTGGTCAGCAGGCTGACCGCGACGCTGTCGACGCCGGGCACTTGGGCGACGACTTTTTCGACGCGGGCTTGGCACGCGGCACAGGACATGCCGGTGACATCGTATTGTTCTGCCATAATCATCTTCCTTTCTGGATGGACATTGTCATTTGATGGTGATTTAGATACCCCTAAGGGGTGTTTGATGGTCCCACTATATACCGTCACAGGGTATTTGTCAATACCTTATTTGATTTTTTGTTAGAGGCCTCGAAAAAATCGGTTTCTTGACATTTAGAGATGGGAACTGTAAGATAGTAAATCATAAAGGAAAATTGATAGACAGAGTCAAAAAGTCTTATTGATTGGACGGTACAAAGTGAAACATCAAAAAAGCAGAACGCGCACAGGTTGCCATAGCGGGCAGGTTTCTCGAAATGGCTGACAGGTGCGCGTTTTTTTACGGCTTTTGCGATGGCAGGTGTGAGATTTAGAAGGGAAATAGCATGAACGTAATGGATGTGATTGGGCCGGTGATGGTCGGGCCGTCGAGCTCCCATACGGCCGGCGCGGTGCGCATCGGCAAGGTCAGCAGGAGGCTGCTCGGCGAGAACGTGGCGGCCGCGCACATCGGGCTTTACGGCTCGTTTTTGGCGACGGGCCGGGGCCACGGGACCGACAAGGCGATCATCGCCGGGCTTCTCGGCATGGATGTGGACGATATGGCGATTCCGGACGCCTTCGACATCGCGCGGTCGATCGGCATGACATTTGATTTTTACGACGTGGATCTCGGGGAAGACGCCCACCCCAATTCGGCGAAGCTGGAGCTGACCGGCGTCAACGGCAAGGAGCTGGAAATCGTCGCGTCGTCCATCGGCGGCGGCCGGATCGTGATTCAGGAGCTGGATCATCTGACGGCCAATTTCTCTGGGGATTATCCGACCCTCATCGTCCACAATTTGGACCAGCCAGGTCACGTCTCGGAGGTCACGTCGATGCTGGCCCACAAGACGGTGAATATCGCAACGATGCAGCTTTACCGCTCCGGCCGCGGCGGCTACGCGGTCATGGTGCTGGAATGCGACCAGGAGGTGCCGGCGGAGGCGCTCAACTGGCTCAAAAAGCTCGAAGGGGTTTTAAAGGTGACGTATTTAAGCCTTTTAGAGGATATTGCGGACGACCGGATTGACAGAAAAGGAGACAGCCATGATTGATGCGCTGAAGCAGATTATCGACACGGAAAAAGAGACGGGCAAGCCCTTTTGGCAGATCGTCCAGGAGGACAGCTGCAACGAAAGCGCCATTGATCCAGAGGTATCCTTTGAGGCCATGCGCCAGACCCTCAAAGCCATGATCGATTCGGTGGCCGATTATGACGCGGGGCGGACGTCCGCCAGCGGCTTGGTCGGCGGCGAGGGCGCAAAAATCGAAGCGCGCCGAAAAGCAGGCAAGCTCATCTGCGGCGATTTGGTGGGCCGGGTGATGGAAATCGCGCTGAAGGTCGGCGAATCCAACGCCTGCATGCGCCGAATTGTCGCGGCGCCGACGGCGGGATCCTGCGGCGTGGTGCCGGCGGTGCTCATCGCGGTATCTGAAAAGGAAGGCTTTACTGAGGACGAGCTCGTCAAGGCGTTATACGTCGCTGGGGGTATCGGCGGCGTTATCGGCGAACGGGCCTTTTTGGCGGGAGCGGCCGGCGGCTGTCAGGCGGAAATCGGCGCGGCCTCGGCGATGGCGGCCGGCGCATTGACCGGGCTGCACGGCGGCGACGCGGCGGCCATCGCAAACGCGGCGGCGCTGGCCCTCAAAGGGCTGCTCGGGCTGTCTTGCGACCCGGTCGCCGGGCTGGTGGAGGTCCCCTGCGTCAAGCGCAACGCCCTCGGCGCGGTCAACGCGGTGATTTCAGCGGATATGACCTTAGCTGGAGTCAAGAGCCAGATCCCGCCGGACGAAGTCATCGACGCGATGCGCACCATCGGCCGGAAAATGGATCCGGATATCAAGGAAACGGGTATCGGCGGCTTGGCCGGGACGGAAACCGGACGGGCAATCAGTCAGAAAATTAAGCTGTAAACAGCATCGCCCGGCCGAAATTTCAGTCGGGCGAAAATTTTTTTAAAAAACCCCTTGCAAAGCGCAGGTGGAATTGCTATAATAACCAAGTAATTTGCAGAGGGCCATTAGCTCAGTTGGCTAGAGCACCTGACTCTTAATCAGGGTGTCCAGGGTTCGAGTCCCTGATGGCCCACCATTTTAAACGCAAGGAACCGCTAGAGATAGCGGTTTTTTTAATCTTTGCATTTTTTTGATTTTGTCATTTCTTCACATTTTACGAGTTTTTATGTTTCTTTTTTAGCAAATCTATCGGTTTTTGAGAGTTTTGTTTTCTATTCTTGAAATTTAATAAAAGGTAAAATAATGCGATCGCCTGGAACAGCTTGAGATAAAAAGTTGTGTGTTGTTGATTTTAACAATTCGTATAGGGAAGAGCATCCAAATGTCTTAAAGGTATGTTCAAATTCTTCTTGTTCCATTTGATCAGAATAAAAGCTGCCGATGATTGACGAATTTAAAAATAAATTTTGGTGATCTGATTGTATAGATAAGTTCATATTGACGATGATTGTCGCGTAGAAGCCGTCCTCTTTTTTACTGACATCAACAATTTCATTATTTACGTTAAATTTTCTTGTTATTTCTGGGTCTTCTGCCTTATATTCTGCGAAGTCGCTGCTGAAATCAAATTTGACTATGGAGTAATTGAGAAGGAAAAAATTGTCCAGTGGTTTTATTTGATCACTCATTTTGCACCTCAAATACATTGTATTTAATCATTTTTCTTTTTTGATTATAAACAGGATACTCCCAATTCTTACGTAAAGATTCTTCATGAACACCATGCGAATTGAGATTGAGAGTTAAATCAATATCTAATTTGCAGCAGATATCGGCCAGTTTTTTTACGGTAAAGTTGTATTCGCCGCTTTCGTATTTTGAGAGCATGCTTTGATTAATTCCTAATTTTTTAGCAAATTCTTCCTGAGATAATCCAGATTGCATCCGTAAATTTAATATTTGTCCAGATATTTTCCCTAAATAATGAGCGGCGTATATTTCAGACTTTGGTGCGTCGTCGCTTAGATTATTTAAGATTTCTCGAATCGATTTCTTCATTTTTCCCCTCCTGAATCTCGTGCAAACGTCTCCTTGCGATCTGTTTAGAAGCGGTATAATCCGTTTTTCTTTTTCCTTGCTTTTCGGTAAAGCCGCATAGAAGAACAGAGCCATCGTCTAAGAATGAAAACAATATTCGATATGCGTTCCTTTTAATGGTGAGGTGCATTGAGTATAATTCTGTTTCGTTTTTCAAAGATTCAAAATTTCTGTCAGCACTATAAATGACATTTTGTCCCGCTTGATCCAGCATAGAAATTCTTGCGGTCAGCAGACTGATAAATTTCTTTTCATTTCCGCTTTTGTTAAGCATATTATTGATATCTACTAAAAGGTCCTTGTGAAATTTTATGTCATATGAAGACAATAATATCTGAATGTCTAAAATAAATCCGGATTTTTTCATTCACTGTCCTTTCTCAATATTATTATATATACATAATAATATCAATATAATAATTTGTTAGATTCAATTTTTTGTGACGCACACGAATTTTGTTATTTTTCTCCTATACTTCTCCTTTTTGTAAATTTATTATAAAACGTTTGGTGTATTTTGGCGATAAATAGTATTAAATATTATGAAAATTCACCACGTGATTTTTTAAGATAAGCGATTGTTTTCAGCAAATCCATTTTGTATGCTAAAGGCAAAACAGAATGGAGGTATATTTTTTTATGAAACGCATCGCGTTGATTGTCCTGGTTGTGGGCGGCATGCTGCTTGCGGGGGCCTGCGGGCGGACGGCTGCGCCGCAAGATTCATCAAATCAGAAAACAAAAAACACCAGTCAGAGTCAAGCCGCGGCTTCCAGCGTAACCGTTCAGTTTGATTACACGTGGATGTCGACACAGGCGTCAAATCAGGTCGCGGTTCGGGTCGAGAATGCGTCCGGACACGTCGTGAAAAACCTATACGTGTCTGATTTTACCGGAGCCCGGCGAGGCTATCGGGCACGCGCTGCCCCACGGGGTCGCGGCGGCAGACCCGGGTGCGATGTCGGATGACGCGCTGGACGCGGTCAGCAGTGCGACGCTCCAGGACGGCCATCATTCCTTCGTCTGGGATCTGACGGACAGCAAGGGCAAAGCGCTCCCACAGGGACAATATACCGTGAAGGTGGAAGGCACCCTTTACTGGGGCAGCAATGTCGTTTATTCCGGGACGGTCGACACGGGAAAGGCGCAAAATGGCGCCATCACCGTTCAGAAAAAGCGCAGTGAGCCGAATAATACCCGTAACGCGGACATGATTCAGCATGTGAAAATGACTGTTCGGAGACATTAATATTTAAGAATCAGCATGGCGGTATCCAATCCTTATTGACGTACAATTAATTGTACGTTATAATGATGTAAAAATAGATTAGAGGGGTGATTCCATGTTTGCCATCAATTATTCGACATTGCGCAATCACATGAAAGCTTACTTTGATAAGGTTTCGGAAGACAAGGATACGATGATTGTGACCCGCAAGGACGAAAATGTTGTGATCATGTCACAAAGTACCTACGACAGCCTGATGGAAACGGTCTATTTGACCAATAACCGACACAACTACGATCATTTGATGAAATCCATTCAGCAGCTGAAGGACGGTCAGACCGCCGAACACGCGCTGATCGATGCAGAAGACGAATGAAGATCATCTGGACTGAAGAAGCGTGGCAGGATTATCTGTATTGGCAGGGCCAGGACAGAAAAACGCTGAAGCGCATTAACAAATTGATTGATGATATCGCGAGAAATGGCAATATGCACGGCATCGGAAAACCTGAGCCGCTGCAGTACGATCTGCAGGGCTTTTTCAGCCGGCGTATTGACGACACGAACAGACTGGTTTATGTGGCCAGTGATACATCCGTCAGCATCATTTCGTGCCGCTATCATTATTAAGTGGAACCTACTATTTAACGCAACGAACCGCCGATTGGCGGTTTTTTATTGCCGAGATAACTACGAATAAAAATATGTTTTAGAAAATAATCGGCCGAGAAAATCAATTTATCGGTCGAAAAATTCGTATAGGAGAGGAGACGAGAAGAGAGAAGAGGATAGGATTGAAGATGAGATGAGAGAAGATACGGTCATGCCGCTTCGCGGCATTTCAGGCGCTGGCGCGCCGCACCTCAATTCTTAATTCTAAAGGGAGTCATCTCATGATACCGCCTGCTGTGCTATAATAAACCTATCACTAACGACTATACGCAAAGGGAAGGAGCAATCATATGCAAACAGTATTAGAACGCGCAAAGGCACTCAGGGCCGACCCGAACGTGCACTACAACTGCGCTCAGGCGGTGCTGATCCCGTTCGCCGAACGGGCAGGACTTTCGGCCGAACAGGCTTACGCCCTTGCCGCTCATTTTGGCAGCGGGATGCGCTCGGGGCTGACCTGCGGCGCCGTAACCGGCGGGCTGATGGCCCTAGGCATCAGCGGCGCGGGGGAAGCCGACGACGCCCACGCCTTTCTGCGCCGGATGAAGGCCGGACACGACGGCGTCATTGACTGCGCGCATCTGTTAGCCGCCAACGCCAAGACCGGCACGCCGAAAAAGGTGCACTGCGACGGGATGGTGTTCGAAGCGGTCGAGGCCGTGGCCGAGATATTGAAGGCACGCGGTTTATTGGACGAATAAAGGAGCGCCTATGTTACTTGAACAAGAACGCATTGACGTTGTCAATTACTGCAAAAAGCTGATCACTGCGGGGCTGACCACCGGCACCGGCGGCAACATCAGCATCCTGAACCGCGAAAAGGGGCTTTACGCGATGAGTCCGTCGGGGATGGATTATTTTGAAACCCAGCCGGAGGACGTGGTCGTCATGGATTTGGACGGCAACGTCGTCGACGGCAAACGCAAGCCCTCGAGCGAACACGCGCTGCACCGGATCTTTTACACGGACCGCGACGATTTGGACGCGATCGTCCACACCCATTCCACCTACTGCACGGTCATCGCCACGCTGAGAGAACCCCTGCCGGCGTCCAATTACCTGATCGCCTTTGCCGGGCCGGAAATCCGCTGCGGCGCATACGCCTCCTACGGCACGCCGGAGCTCGCCAAAGCGACCTTTGAAGCGATGAAGGACCGCCAGGCCGCGCTGATGGCTAACCACGGCATGGTCGCCGGAGCAAAGACCATCGCCGGCGCTTTCAACATCGCCGACCAAATCGAGCAGTGCGCCAAGGTCTACGTGCTGGCCCGCGCGATCGGCAAGCCGGTGCTCCTCGACGAAGACGAAATGGAACGGATGATGGTCCGGTTCCGCGACGATTACGGCCAGAAAAACATGAAAAAATAAAGCGCATCGCTAATTTATCTCCTGGAGTTGATCCGGGAGATTTTTTTGTAAGCACTTGCCGAGAAAGATTGAGGGAAATTAGGCGGGGCAGGCCTTTTTGACGTCAAAATATGATATAATACAAATAATGAAATCAGTTCACATTTGACTTCAATTGCGGCTGTGCACCGACAGCCGTCCGCTTCAGCCCCACGCCACGTTCAGTGAGCGCATTCAGCCCTTAGGGAGAACAACGATGAACAACCAAAAGCTATGGACCAAGCGCACGATTTTTTACTTATCCTGTCTCGCCGTGCTGCTCGTTATTTTTCTTTTCCTGCCCTGGTTTACGATTCAGGTGCCGGTGCTGGGCATTTCCTTCAGCCATTCGGCTGCGGTCTGGCCCTTTAAGATTTCAGATATGTCGAGCAGCATCAATCAGATGATGCAGAGCGTGGCGTCGAGTTCGGACAGCGACCTCACCGAAGTGCTGCAGGTTTTTCAGGTTTACACCTGGACGTGGTACGCGATGCTCGCGATGATCCTCGTCGCGGTGATTCTCCGCTTTGCGGCGGACAATGAGGATCGGTTTGTGACCTGGTCGATCGTGGCGCTGGCCGTCTGCGCTGTCAGCGCGCTGATTCTGATCGTGCTCCGCGCGGCGCTGCTCGCGGCCGTTCACTCGGCGATTCAGCAGGAACTCAACAGCGCGTCAAGCTACGACTACGGGTTAAGTTCGAACTATGGCTCCACAGTCGACAGCCTGTTGAAAAGCATGTTTAAAATCGGCCCGGGGGCCTGGCTGATGCTTGTCGGCTCGGTGGGAGTTATCATCTTCACGATTGCCGCGCGGGCGTCGGCAAATCCCGGCACCACCCTTTGGGCATTGGTGAAGGGCGAAGGGGCGCCGGTCCAGCGTGTCCGCCCAATGCCGCATCAGCAGCCGGCTGGCGGGGCGCGTCCGGCCAGCCAGTCCGGCCGGCCGACGGCTTACGTCCCTGGGCTCATGCTCATCGGCCCAAAACGCCTCTGGATCATCCGTTTTCCGCACACGGTGGGCAGCGATCCCACCTGCGACACCGTGATCAATGATCCCGGAGTTGCGTCGAGGCAATGCGCGTTCAAAACCGCCGGTGCCCGAATCGTCATTGAAGCCTTCGAGGGCAGCACCATGCTGGACGGCGAAACCCTGCCCCTCAACCGCAGTTTTCAGCTCTTCGACGACGACACCATCACAATAGGCAGCACGGTTTATCAGGTCAAGATTTTCAACGCCGCCAACATGGCGTCCCATCGGTCATAAGCTCGCCGCAGGTACAAACGCACACAAAGCTCTGAGTGATTCAGGGCTTTTTTTATGTTAGACGCCGATATTGTTCTTAAAAAAGAACACTTAAAGAGATTTAAGGAACGCAAAAACACTTTGTAAGGCATGCCTATTTTTGTTATACTTTAGAAAAAATCTAAAGAAGAGGAAAACGTATGAAAAAAATTGTGACAGCAGTTCTGACTGCAGTGCTGACGCTGGCGTTTGGGGTCTCCGTCTTTGCAGCGGATGGGAATTCGAACACTTCCTTTAAGATCGAATACGACACCAGCACAGCGATGCATTACATTCCGGCGGAGATCGCCAAACAGGAAAACGCCGACGGGCGCTTCCTGATTTATTGCATGAATAATCGTCTGGCGTGGCCGCATACGACCACAGCTCATCCCACGATTCCTAATTATTCAGAAGGATATCTGACGGAAAAAGATTTCGAAAGCACGAGCAAGTACAACGAATTTATGAGCAGGCTTCAGACGATCTTGTACGCGGGCTACCCCTACAACGGTTTTGGGCTGTATCAAATTGTCGATAATCCAAAAGAAATCAGTGAAGCGGAATTCAATGAGTTGTTAGTTGCGCCGGAGGACGTCCGCTCAGATTTTAAGGATATTCTGGGCGATACCCAGTTTACTTACAGCGACTACACCAATAACAACACAGAAAATCTAAATAAACTCAGTCAATTCTATTCAAAAGTTCTGATGATGTCATTCACGTCTGAAAAAACGACGTCGGGGCTTTCCTATCAAGATATATCCAGTCTGCCTTTTTATAAAGCTGCTTTTTGTATGGTTAGTGCAAGTTCTAGTCAAACCCCAATTCAGTTATATGCGCAGAATTACCCGGATTCCTATTATGTGACAAAGTCACAAGCATACGAGGCAACGCAAGCGGCCGTTTGGCGCCTGATGACTGAGTACAGCATTCCTAATAATAATATTACTGATACAAGTGACTATTATAAGAATAATCCTCTGGCTAAAGTTTTGTATGATGTCTCGGACGCAAATGATGAGATTTTGCGCAGTGAACCGTCCTCAGACAAAGTCAGCATTTCGGGCGACACGACGTTGACCTACGACAAAAGCGAAAAGAAATGGGTCAGCGGTGAGTTAAGCGTAACCGAACCCGACAATTATCACGGTATCTATACCTTAAGCGTCACGGGAGACGGCGTTCAGGTCGAAACGGCAAGCGGCGGCACGACGGTTAAGGCTGGCGAAACCTTCAGGCTGGTTTCTGACAAACAGACCACCGGCAAAGTCACCGCGACGGCCGACAGCATGGTCTGGCTGAAGTCGATGAAGATGTACAGCCCGATTGACAGTGAAGAATTCCAGCATATGGTCGGCGTCGTCATAGGTACTAAGACGATCTCAACCGCAAAAGCCTTTAACAGCACGGCCAAACCAGAAGAAAGCACGACCACAGATCCGAAGGATCCGGAGAATAACAAGCCGACTGATCCGAGCAAACCAACGACAGAAAATTCGAGTAACTCAACAACGAAAACGACGTCGAAGCCAACCACACAGACAGCACCGGCTCAGCAGAAAATAGAAGGCAAGAGCATGACCGCAGTGCTCACCGGCGACGATTCCAATTGGACCAAATACGCCGATTGGCTCGTGCTGGCGGCCCTTGTGGGTACGGCAGCGGTTGTCATTAAGAAAAAGATACAGGCGTAAAAAGCCGATCAACAAAAATAATCCTCAGAGTCATTTGGGCTCTGAGGATTATTTTTGTTGTGTTATTCAGCTGTGACAGAATCGGCCGAATCCGTGGACGTTTCAGGAATTCTCGGATCGTCGTGGCGGTCTTTGTTGTCGATGTAATCGACGATGGCTGCGACCGCCTGGTCGCCGGTGATGTTGCAGGCTGTGCCGAAGCTGTCCTGAGACAGGTGCAGGGCGATGATGAGCTCGCACATCGACGCGTTAAACCCGAGCATCGATTTGATGATACCGAGGGCCGCCATGACGCCGCCGCCAGGCACGCCAGGTGCGGCGACCATCGTAATCCCGAGCATGAAGATGAACGGTACGTACAGGTTCAAAGTCGGGTGAAGGCCGCAGGCCATCATGATGCCCATGGACCCCAGCGTCAGACAGATCGTGTCGCCGGCCAAGTGAATCGTGGCGCAGAGCGGCACAACGAAATTGCGGACGTCTGGGGCGATGCCGTTGTTTTCAGCGGACTGAAGGGACACCGGAATCGTCGCGGCCGAAGACTGGGTCCCCAGCGCGGTGAAATAGGCGGGCAGGATGTTTTTGAGATCCTTCCAGCGGTTTTCCTTGCGCCAGCCGCTGGCCACCGTGAACTGGAACAAAATGTAGACCCACTGGAGACAGAGGATGCAGACGTACAATTTCGCGAAAATCGTAATCGTCGGGATCAATTCGCCGGACGCCGCGATTTTGGCGAAGGTGCCTGCGATGTAGAACGGAATCAGCGGGATGATGACCTTTTCCAGCACGAGGACGATGATCTGCTTGAGATCCTGCATCGCGTTCATGAGCGTCGGCGTCTTGAGATTCGCCATGGACAAACCGAGGACAAAGGCCAGGACTAAGGAAGTCATGATCGGGAAGACCGGCTTCATCGTGATGGTGAAGATCGGCTCGAAGCTCTTGCCTTCAATCGCCTTGCTGCCGATGGCGTGCATCAGGCGGGGCAGCAGGGTACTGCCGAGGAAATACGCAGCAAAGCCGGCGATGATGGTCGACCCGTAGGCCAATGCCAGGGTGATGCCGAAGAGCTTGTTCGCCTTTTTGCCGAGTTCGGCCAGGCCGACGGCGACAAAGGCCAGAATGAGCAGCGGAATGGTGAAGTTTAAAAATTCACCGAACAGCGAAACGAAGGTTGCGATGGCGCGGATTAATCCGACGTATCCCGGCGTGTGGGCGATGTGAAACCAGCTGCCGAAACTGCCGATGAGCATACCGACGCCGATGCCGATGAGAAGTTTGGGGAGCAGGGAAAGCTTGTGCTTAGGCTGCTTTGATTTTGGAGAAGTTGCCAATGAAGGAGACTCCTTTCTTAATATAAAATTAAATTTCAGTTAAATTATATCATAGAATGATTCAAAATCACTCAAAAAGGGCAAAAAACGCGCCAGAATGCGTATTTTTTTCAAACCATCAGCGCGTTAGAGCGGGTGTGATATAATGATGTAAAGTATAAATTGAACGAAAAAAATAGGGAGGGCACAATGGATCAAGATCAGACACTTTGGTTTGCGTACGAGCTCAGTGACGCCTGGGGCATTCCGATTTCCGGCGTCGAAATCGTCGAGGACGGCGACGGCTGCCGCGTCGGCTACGGCATGCCCGATGATTATAAGCCGAAGACGTATACCTATATTGACATCGACGACGGGACGATGGCCCAGGTCAAGCGGATCGTCAGCAACCCGGATTTGTACGGCTACGAGGACCTTTACGACGAGGCCTGCACGATGATTCTCGACGGCTACACCCAGGAGATGGCCTTTTACGACGGCACCGCGCGTAACGAAATCGGCACGACGAATTTGAGCTGCTACAAGCGGGACCGGATGACCAATCCTCACGCCAGCGCGATCATGGCCGCCCTCGAGCAGCTCGCCCAGGTGCTCGCGCCGCTGGGGGTGCCCCGGGAATATTTCGATTTGGAAGGGTAGACAGAATAAAAGCCTTCGTATCGGACAAATGTCCTTTGCGAAGGCTTGTTTTTTTAACAGAAGCGTTAACCGGCGATGGCGCGGTCGACGTCAGATTTGGCTTCAGCCACCAGCGCGTCGAAATCGTGAAGCTTGTCCGGCTGATCCAAAATAGCCTTGAACCAGCCGACGAGGACGGTGTTCACCCGGTCGAAGGCGGCGCGGGCTTCGGGTTCGCCGTCAGCGGCTGCCTGCCAGGTGCCGGCGGACCAGTCGAAAATGTGGTTGGTCAGCTGGCGCATGAACCGCGCGAAGGCCGCAATGTCCGGATTCAGGTAATCGGTCGTCGCCTCGTAGACGGAGTGATCTGAAATGTGCAGCCGCCCCTCGCGCTGAAGCTGCTTGTAGCTTTCGCTGCCGGCGAGGATGATCTGGTGATGATAGAGGACGTTGACGGAAATTTCCAGCCGTTTCAGCAGATCGTTGCGCATCAGAAAATCGAAATTGGTGCGCAGGTCGTCGAAGGAGGAATCGGGCTCGAACATGATGAAGCCGACGTTGGGCTCGATGCCGTTCGCCCGCAGGATGCGCAGCGCCTCCTCATTCTGGGCGACGGTCGTGTGCTTGTCGAGGCGGTCGAGGACTTCCTGTCTGCCGCTTTCGAGGCCGACGAGGATGTCGGTCATGCCGGCGTCGACCAATGCCTTTGTGGTGGCCTCGTCGATGTCGTTCGCCCGGGCTTCGATGCCGAAGGTGATCGGGCGGGTCTTGAGCAGCGCCGCGAGCTTGAGCACCCGGTCACGGCCGGCCTTGCCGGGGCCGAAGAAATTCGGGTCATCGAAATAGAAATACCGATGGTCGGTCTGGGCGATGACCTGGTCGATTTCGGCGAGGATGTTTTCCGGTGTGCGGGTGCGCCACCGCGGACAGCCGGTATGGTCGCCGAAGAACGGGTTGATGTAGCAGAAGGTGCAGGTGTTGTAGCAGCCCCGGCTGCCGAGGATGTTGACCTCGCCGCCAGGGTAGGAGGTCGCCTTGCGGATCGGGAAAGGCAGGGTGTCGAGATCTTCGACCAGGGTGCCGAAGGACGCCTGGACGCCGTCAGCCGTGCGGAAGGCCAGGCCCTTCACGTCCTGCCAGTGGTCGAGATGGTCGGCGAGATCGACGACGGTCAGCTCGTTTTCACCGAGCATCGCCGAATCGATGGCCGGGCAGCGGTCGAGCACTTCCTTGTAGGCGAAGGTCGGGTAATAGCCGTAGACCGACAGGTGCTGGATGCCGTAGTCGGCCTTCAGCCGGGTCAGGAAGTCGAAGAGAACGTGGTTGTCCTCCCAATTGTAGACGAGGTGGACGGCCAGCAGCGTCGGCCTGAAGGCGGCGACTTCCCTTTCGATGGCGTCGTAGGACAGGTGTTCCATGTAGCCTTCGATCAAATCGACGCAGTGCCCCGCCTTGAGCAGATTGGCGGCGAGGTAGCCGGAGGTCAAGCAGGAGGCCAGCGTCGTGTTGGCGATGTCGTTCTGACGGTCTTCCGCGGGCTTTCTGGGGTGTTCGAGTAATAAGATTTTCATTGATTTTTTCCTTGGATTTTTCCTTGATCTTTTGATTTATTTCATCGGTTTCGGCAGGTCGAAGCCATTCCACATCGCGATGTTGCGCGTCTGGTGGTACACCTCCAGCTCGTAGCGGGAGGTGCGCATGGCCGGCGGATCGTGGTAGACCGGGTAGAGCAGGTCGGTTTCCGGCGTGATGACGCCGTCTTCGAGGGAAAGGCGCTCGATTTTCGTACCGGGCATGATCCGAATCAGGTTGAGCACGATGGTGCCGAGGCTTTTCGTCCCGGCGTGAATGCCGTAAATGGCGTCGATGAGTTTTTTGGCTTCCTCGACGGTTTCCCGGGTTTCCCCAGGCACGTTGACGAGGAAATGGTAGACGGCGATGACGCCGGTGTCGGCCAATACCCGGGCCGCCTCGAGAATCTGGTCGACGGTCAAATGCTTGTCCAGCATATCCAGATGCTTTTGGCACAGGCCGTCGGGCGAGAGGGAGAAGGACTCGCAGCCCGATTCGGCGTAGAGCTTGGTGTTCTCCCGAGTCAGGGCGTCTTCCCGGAAAAAGCCGCTCCAATGGATGTCGAGGCCCCGTCTTAAAAGTTCTTCGCAGATGGTGTCGAGGTGATTCGTCGGGTAATTGACGATGGAATCCGTCAAATGGATGCGGGTGACGCCGTATTTTTCTTTCAGATACGCAATTTCGTCGACGACGGCGAGGGGATCCCGCAGCCGCATACACCGGCCGGAAATCTTAGGGTATTCGCAGTAGCCGCATTGGAAGCAGCAGCCGCGCTTCGTTTCGACGCCGATGCTTTCGACGTATTTGTTCACCTTCAGGTAATCGACCGGCGAGAGCAGGTCGCGGTCGATCATCCGGTAGTTCCCCATGTCGAAGCTGCCGTCCGGCGGGGTGAGCCGGATCCCTTCGCCGTCCCGGCGGATGATCCCCGGCAGATCGGGCAGGACTTCGTGATCCGTCAGCGCGTCGACGAGGGGTACGGCGTTGTTTTCCGCTTCGCCGACGATGCCGCAGGTGATTTCTGGGAAGTCGCGCATCAGCCGTTCCGGAAACAGCGTGAAGGCCGTGCCGCCGGCCATCAGCGGCGTATCCGGCGCGAACTGGTGAATGAAGCGGACTGTCATCGTGAAGGGGACGATCAGCGAAGTGGTGCGGTTGCCCAGCGGGTCGAGGTTGCGCAGAGAGATGCCGATCACGTCCGGCTCGGTTTCCGCGATTTTGGTTTTCAGCTCCGCGTAGGGGTTGCCGGCCATGTTCATGTCGAAAATCGTTACGTCGTAGCGGCCGCTGCGCTTTAAGATCGTGCCGAGGGTGACGATGCCGATGGGGTAGACCCGTTCGATGTCGAGGCCCTCCATCGAAATGGCCTGAACCAGTAAAATTTTTGATTTCATAAACGCTCTTTTCTTTTTTTAAAATGGGTTAGTCGAGGAGAAGCAGCCCGTAGTATTTCACGGTTTCGCCCCGGCGGCGCAGCGGGTGCAGGGTCTCGCCGGCCTTGGCGACGGTTGCGTAGACGTCGATGCCGCAGCCCTCCATCGACGGACGATGGTGGGCCGGGTTGGCACAGGGCGTTTCCGGATCGCAGACCGCGCAGATGCTGCAGGGGCCGGCCCAAAACACGAAGGCCTTGTAGAAGCCCGATTTAAAGGCTTCCGCCTCCGCCGCCAAGCATCGTCTCTGGAAATCGCCGGTGGGCGGCTCTGAGCACAGCAGCAGCGCGTGGTGGTAGTCCCCGACGAGGGTCCGGGTGTCGTCGTAGCTCATGTCCCGATTGGAGACGCAGGTCTTATCGTAGGCGGAGCGGCAGCCGTACTCGCATTTGTTTCGGGCGAAGGGCGCGAAGACGACGTCGCCCGCCGGGAAGGGGATCGCGTCGGCGAAACCCAGCGCTTCGATTTTCGGGATCAGCTGGGCGACCGGGTCGAGGGCCAGATCGCCGAGGCGGGCTTCATTTTGGCAGGCGAAGAGCACGCCGGTGTCGGTGGACAGCGGCAGGAAAGCCGACGCGCCGCAGCCGGCGGCCTTCAGTGTGTCAGCCGTCCATTTCGCCGAGTAGGCCCGGCCGTTGTAGGTGTTGACCATCATGTTGATGTCGGACAGGCGCGACTTGACCGGATCGTGTTCCGTGAAGAAATCGTGCACGAGCAGAATGCCGTCCGGCGCCAAATGGGTGGCGGCTTCTTCAAGTACCGATGCCGATTCCGCTTCTGCCGTGGCGTGAACGATATTGGACAAAATGATCAGGTCGTATGGCCGACGCACCTGCCACGGCCGCTCTAAGATGTTCTGATCGATTGTTTGGGCGCGGCTCGCTACCGCTTCGGGCCAGGCATCGGCGAAGGTTCTGGTGATGGGCGTCATTTGTCGAATGTCCATCAGGTCAGCGGTGGCGCTGGGGCAGGCGTCGAGCACCGACATCGCGAATTTGCCGCTGCCGCATCCTACGTCGAGCACGGCCGCGTTTTCAGGCAGCGCGCGGGTAAACATCGGCAGCATTTCCGCGATTTTCCCGTCGATGACCGCGTCCATCGCCTTCAGGTAGTCGACGCGGCGGGCGTGCATGTCGGCCTCGGAGACGTCGTCTGATGGGAACAGTGTGCGGGTGCCGGCGGCGAGGACGTCGGGCAGGGTGTCCCATTCGGCGCGGAGATCCCGGCGCCAGCGGATGTTCGCGCGCTGATCGTGGGGCGCGCCGTCGACGAGGTGGTCGGCGGTGAGTCCGGTGAGGTACCAATTGCCTTCGTACACGTCGACGAGACCCATTTCCTTGAGCAGGCGCAGGAACCGTTCGGTCGGGCCAGGCTGCCAGCCGAGGATACCGGCCGCAGCTTCGGCGCCGAGCTGATTATTTTCCCTTAAGACCTCAAAAAGCCCTGAGTCCAGGGCTGTAAAGAGGGCACTTGCGTACCAATATGAGGTAGCCAGATCTTCTAAATACTGGGCACCGCTTTTGTGAGGATCGTATTTCATGGCTTTAATTTTTATTAGTGACGGCCGCTTCTTCGAAGGTCAGGATGTCGTTCATCGTGCGGGCCGCGCATTCGACGATGTGCATCGCGACGGCGGCGCCGGTACCTTCGCCGAGGCGCATATCCAGATCCAGAATCGGCTTTTGGCCGAGGGTCTGCCACATCAGCGTGTGGCCCGGTTCCTGGGATTTGTGGGCAGCGATCATGTAGTCGGCTGAGGTCGGGCATAGGGTTTTGGCGATCAGCGCGCCGGCGGTAGAGATGAAGCCGTCGATTAAAATCGGCGTGCGGTGGTAGGCCGCGCCGAGGATCGTGCCGGCGATGCCGCCGATGTCGAAGCCTCCGACCTTGGCCAGCACGTCGAGGCCGTCGGTCGGGTCCGGCTGATTCAGGGCGATCGCGTCCTTGATCACCTGAATTTTGTTCGCCAGGCCTTTGTCGTCGAGGCCGGTGCCCCGGCCGGTGGCGTCTTCCACCGAGTGGTGGCCGATGACGGCGAGGATCGCGGCGGACGGCGTCGTGTTGCCGATGCCGAGGTCGCCGGTGCCGAGGAGCTGGATGCCGTCCTTTTCAATGGCGTCGGAGGCGACGTCGATGCCCGCTTCGAGAGAGGCTACCGCCTGCGCCTTCGTCATGGCCGGCCCCTTGCGCATGTTCTGTGAGCCGTAGGCGACCTTTTTATCGACGAGGACGCCCTTTTCGATCAGCTCCGGAAAATCACCCTTGACGCCGCAGTCTACCAGGCGCACCTGAGCGCCGGCCGCCTTGGACAGCACGTTGATCGACGCGCCGCCGCAGGCGATGTTGCGCAGCATTTCCTGCGTGACTTCCTGAGGAAAGGCCGAAACGCCTTCTTCCGCGACCCCTTCGTCGGCGCCGCAGGTGATGATCATTTTGCGGGTCACGTCGGGGTGAACAGTCCGCTGCATGCCCGCCAGGCGGACGCCTAAGCGGGACAGGCGGCCGAGGGACCAGGGCGGCACCGCGAGGGCTTCCACGCGGGCCTTCGCCTTTTCTTCCCAGGCTTTGTCAGCCGGTTCAATGCCGTTTAAAACAGTGTCAAGGGTGAGGTTTGCCATGTTGTACTCCTTAAAGGTTTAAAATCAGTCGCCGAAGAAATATTGGTAGGCGTAGTCCGCCGGGCAGAGGCCTTCGCTGCAGGCCGCGCAGTGATCGTGGGCCGGTTCTGTGGACATCCGTTCCTTGACCAGTTCCGGGAACAGTGCGTTGTCGATCTGCGCCTGCGGGTCGTCGGCGACGCGGGCCTTCGCCATGTTCAGCGAACGCTTGTAGCTCTTGCTGTCGCGGCGGAGCATGTTGACGCAGTCCGCAGCGAGGCGGGCGGTGCGCACGCCGGTGACGACGTCTTCTTCAGTCGGCAGGCCGAGGTGTTCAGCCGGCGTCAAGTTGCAGAGGAAATCGGCGCCGTACATGCCGGCGAAGGTGCCGCCGATGGCCCCGGTGATGTTGTCGTAGCCCGGCGCGACGTCGGTGGCGAGGAAGCCTAAGATGTAGTAAGGGACGCCGTGGCAGAGCTGTTTCTGCAGCTGCATTGTGGTCGCGATGTGGTTCAGCGGCACGTGGCCCGGCCCTTCGATCATGACCTGAACGCCGGCTTCAATGGCGCGTTTGGCCAAATCGCCTGCGACCATCAGGCCGGCGACCTGCGGCGCGTCGAGGGAATCCCAGTTACAGCCAGGACGGATGGCGTCGCCGATGGACAGCACCGTGTCGGTCGATTTGAGGATTTCCAGAATCTTGTCAAATTCGGTGAACAGCGGGTTGTCCTTCTGGTTGTAGTGCATCCAGGCGGTTAAGAAGGAGCCGCCGCGGGAGACGACGTTGGTGAGGCGGCCGCTCTGTTTTAAGGTGTCGAGGACCCAGAAGTTGTAGGCCGAGTGAATAGCCATGAAGTCCATGCCGTCCTGGCACTGCTTTTCGATGGTGTCGAGCATTTCTTTCGCGGTCATGCCGACGATAGAGCCGTGCTTTTCGATGGATTCAGCGGCAGCCTGGTAAATCGGCACGCAGCCGGCCGCGATGTTGGAGTGGGCGATGGACTGAGCGCGCATGCCGTCGATGTCGTCGCCGGTGGACAGATCCATGAAAGCGTCCGCGCCGGCTTCTTCGATCAGGCGGAGTTTGCGCTTTTCCATCTCCTTGTCGTTGCGGTCAGAAGAGGTCCCCATCAGGGAGTTGACCTTGACGTCCAGACCGGCGCCGATGCCGCAGATATTGGTGCGGTCGCGGTGGATGTTCTTCGGGATGACGATGTGGCTGACCGCGACTTGATCGCGGATGTATTCCGGGCTGACCCCTTCCTTTTTCGCCACAATTTCCATTTCTTCTGTAATATGACCCTTGCGGGCTTCGAGCATTTGCGTAGTCATTATTTGATCACCTCTTCTGTTCTAGTCGGCGCTTCCTGGCCGTTCAATACCTTTTCGACGATGCGGGCGGCGCAGAATTTGCCGCACATGGTACATTCGCTGGAGAAATCGTCTGAGCGTTCCCGCCACATTCTTTCGGCGGTTTCCGGATCGATGGCCAGCTTAAACTGAGCTGGGAAGTTCATTTTGACCCGGGCTTCGGACATTTCCTTATCCCATTGAATGGCGGAAGGCAGGCCTTTGGCGACGTCGGCGGCGTGGCCGGCAATGCGGGAGGCGATGACGCCCTGGTACACGTCGTCTTTAGACGGCATGCCGATGTGTTCAGCCGGGGTGACGTAGCAGAGGAAGTCCGCGCCATAGTACGCGGCGATTGCGCCGCCGATGGCTGAGGTGATGTGGTCCATGCCGGCGCCGGTGTCGGTCGGGAGCATCCCGAAAATGAAGTAAGGGGCGCCGTGGCAGAGCTTCTTTTCTAATTGAACAGTCGTTTGAATTTCGTCGAGGGCGACGTGGCCCGGTCCCTTGACCATGACCTGGACGCCGGCTTCTCTGGCGCGGCGGGCGAGGGTGCCGATTAAGACCAGCTCTTCGACCTGCGGGGCGTCGAGGGAATCGTCGACGCAGCCTGGGCGCATGCCGTCGGCGAAGCTCAAGACGGTGTCGTATTTGTGGCAGATGTCGATGACACGATCAAATTGGGTGTACATCGGGTTTTCCTTTTTGTGGTAGAGCATCCAGCCGATTAAATGGCTGCCGCCGTAGGAGACGAGCGGATCGATGCGGTGTTCTTCCTTGGCGTGGCGGACGACTTCCAGCGTGGTGGCCGGGTGCATGGCGAGGAAGGACACGCCCTGGGCGGCCTGATGTTCAATCATATCGAAGATGTCGTCTTCGGTCATGTCCATTGCCGTGCCGTGTTCAGCGGCGGCCTTGGCCAAGGTTTCGTACATGGGCAGGGTGCCGACTGGGCGGTCGACGGTGGACAGCACCTTTTCGCGCATCTCTTCGATGGGGCCGCGGACGGACAAATCCATAATGGTGTCGGTGCCGGCCTTGACAGCGGCCTGAATCTTTTCCATTTCACCGTCGATGGTGTCTTTTTCTTCGTACATGCCGACAGAGGCAGAAACTTTCGTTTTTAAGCCTTTACCGACGGCGACGGGACGGATATTGTCTCGTGAACTGTCGAGGACGACGATGCTGCCGTCAACGATGCCTTGACGGATGAATTCCGCGTCGACATCTTCTCGTTCTGCACAGATGCGCATCGCGTCTGTGATCTGGCCGGCGCGAGCCGCTTCGAGTATGGTCATCATAATTCTCCTTTTCTCTCAAAAATGCTGATCTTCATTACGTTCGGCTTTTTGGCAATAAAAAAATCCACAGCCGAAATACAGGAATAAATCGGCCGCGGACTTTACCGTCATCCATCAGCGGGTGTATTTCGGGCAGGTCTCCTGACTTGCCGCGCGCTCGAAAGCGGGTTCCGCGCCTTCCCATCGTCGATATGTTGGCGACAGTGACTTGTTGCGGTGTTCGCGGCTTACAGTGATGGGTTCGTTCAGGATTTGCACCTGATTCCCTATTCTCCCTTGGCGTATCGTCAAGGGCACCTGAAATTGTCATTTATTAAACTGTTTTTATTATAAAACAATTACAAAGCAAAAGAAATATAAATTTTAGACAATAAAAGAACATTCATTGCTTGATTTTACAAAAAAACACAGCCCGGCGTGAGTGCCAGGCTGTGTGTAGAAAGGAGAAAATCTCGATTATTTAGAGATGCTGTCTGTTTCAATGACGAAGTTGACCGAGCCGCCCATGCCGGATGCGATGCCGGAGAAGTTGCTGTAATCGGCTGAGGCTTTCTTGATGGTGTTGAGCTTGTTGGCCAGATCCTTGAAGTTGTTGTTGTAGACGCTGGCGATCTTGTCGATGCCGACGGTCTTGAATTGATTCATACCGTAATACAGGGTATTGAGGCCGCTTGTCAGCGAGACCGTGCCGGCGTAAAGCTGGCTGGAACCGCCTGCGAGCTGAGCCGCACCGGAATTCAACGTGTTGTTATTAGCCTTAAGCGTGTTGAGCCCGTCGCTGAGTTCCTTGGAGCCGTCAGCGAGCTTTTTGCTGCCGCTGTTGAGCTGATCGACGCCGTCTGTTAACGAGCCGGTGCTGTCATTGAGCTGTTTTAAGCCGTCGTTGAGATCCTTTGTGCCCTGAGCGACCTTTGTGAGCGCTTCGTTCAGGCTGGCGGAGCCAGTGGCTAACTGAGAAGAGCCAGCGGCCAGCTGATCGAGGGTGCCGCCATCTTTGCAGGCTTCAGCGAGCTGTGTCTGCATCGTGCCGAGGTTCTGCAGCACCTTTAGCGAAGACTGTGCGTCCTGCAGAGCGGCGGCGTCAGTCTGAGCTTTGGCACCGAGGGTCTTGGCTTCAGTGCCAACTTTCTGAGCGTTTTCTGCATCGCCCTTTGCTGCAAGACTTTGTGCGACGGCGGCTAAATTTTTAGCCGATTCGCCTTCTTGTTTAAGATTGGCCTGATAATTGGTCAGCACGGTGTTGACCTTCGACGCGTCGACAGCCTGAAGCTGCTGATTCATGCCCTTGATCGTCTTGACAAGACCGACGTTGGTCGTGCTGCCGTTGACGCCGTTGATGCCGGCGTTGAGTTGAGCGGCGCCGCTAGCCAAAGAACTAGAACCTTTCAGAATGTCTCCATATTTGTTACTATCATTTGGGTCACCGAAATGTTCAGCCAATTGTTGGCTCCCTTGATAAGCCTGAGAAATGCCGTCAGTCAATTCTGGCACTTGCTTGTAGAGATCGTTGATCCCGTTGTGGAGCAAAAGCGTGTTGTTGGCGAGTGTGGTGCCGCCGTTTGCCGCAGTAGCCACACCGGCGGTGTATTGGTTCAGCCCGCTCTGCAGACTGCCGATGCCGGTGTTGAGGGACGCTGCGCCGGTCTGGAGCGCGGCGGAGCCATTTCGTGCGGCGAGGGAGCCGGCGACGAGCTTGCCGCTGGCGTTTTCGAGCTGATTAATCGCGTTGTCCAAATCCTTGAAGCTCTTGATATCCTTGAGCCCGGCGCGGTTGAGCACATCCGTCGAGATCGAGGTCAGGGTGTTGCCCATCTTGAAGTTCTTCACCGTCGCTTCAACCGTGAAGGATTCCGGAATCTTCACCTGGTCGACGTTTTCCAGCCCGAGATCCTGTTTCAGGCCAGGGAAGCCGATCCCGACGACGATATTGTTGTTGCCGTCGCTGAGGACTGCGCCGTTGGTTACTTTGATATCCGTAAAGCGGGACGTCGGCAGGTCGAGCGCGGTCGCGCAGGTAAATGGGGTAGTGATGCCGTCGGTTTCGCTTTCGTTGTTGTAAGTGAAGGTGATCTTGACATCGCCGCTCTTACCGGCCAATTCCTTCGGCGTAACGCTTTCGCCGTTCAATTCGTAGCTGACCTGCACGTTCACAGGCAGAGCCGCGTCGGTTTCGCCGCGGTAATAAATGTCCTTGCCTTTGGTTTTCCAGGTCAGGGTATTGCCGTTCTTCGTGTATTTTTCGTGTCCCTTGACGTTTTGAATATTCGAAAGATTGGACACGTCAGTTAACGCGGTGTCGTTGCCGGCGTTCTGCAGCCAGTCGGAGACGTAGGTGGCGGTGCGGGTGCCCGTCGCATCGGCTTTCACGTAAACCGTTTCGGCCTTGCTGATGGCGTCGCCCTTTTTAGAGGTCTGCGCCTTGGCGCCTGAAGCCAGTTCAGCCTTGGCTGTCAGCGTCTTGTTCGAGGCGGTAGACGCGCTCGACGACTTCGCCCGCGCGGTCTGGGCGGAGGCGAAGGCAGTCAGAGCGATGGCAGCAGCCAGGACGATGGCGACGAGTACAACCTTGTGCTGTTTCATCATCGTTTTGATCGTGTGCATGATTGTAGTCCTTTCTGTTTAATTATTTAGATGAGCCGGGGATAAAAATCCGCGTGTCGTCGTCGGGGTCGTGGGGACCGCCGGACGAATCGTCTGGCTCTGGATCCGTTGGGGTTGGGTTGGTGACGTCCTGATCGAAGGGGTGCGACGGCAGGGTTTCGATTTCGGAGAACACCTGAGTTTCGTGGCCGTCGTCTGCTTTGCGCATCCCGAGGCCGACCTTTTCCTTGTTGATGAAGCCTCTGGACGTTTTAATGATGACGCCGTCGAAAATCATCAAAAGCGAAGGCAGGATGAAGATAACCGAAAGCATCGAAATGATCGCGCCGCGGGCCAGGAGGGTACACAGCGAGGAGATGATATCGATGTTCGAGTACACGGCGACGCCGAAGGTGGCCGCGAAGAAGCTGGCCGCCGAGACGATGACCGACGGGATGGCGAAGGCCAGCGCCGTTTCGATGGCGTCGTGCTTGTTCTTGCCGCCATAGCGCTCGGTTTTGTAACGCGTCGTCATCAGGATCGCGTAGTCGACGGTGGCGCCCAGCTGAATCGTCGAGATACAGATCGAGGCGATGAAGACCAGCGTCGTGTGAGTGTAGAACGGAATCCCTAAATTGATGAAGATCGCGAATTCGATGACCGCGACGAGGATGATCGGCAGTGTGATCGACTGCAGCACCAGGGCGATGATGACGAAGATCATCGCGATAGACACGGCGTTGACCACGTTGAAGTCGTGGTTGGCGATGGTGATCAAATCCTTGGTACACGGCGCTTCGCCGATGAGCATCGCGGTCTTGTCGTACCGCTTCATGACCTTGTTAATCTGGGTGATCTGTTTGTTGACCTTCGGCGTCCCGGTTTGATACTGGGAGTTGATGATCATCAGCTGGTATTTACCGCTTTCAAGCTGGCTCTTGATGCTGTCCGGAATCATCTGTTTCGGCACCATCGCGCCGACGAAGGAATCCATCGCGATGACGTTTTTCACGCCCTTGACGTCTTTAATGCCGTCAATCATGTCGTGCGCGTCCCGGGTCGAGAGATCCTTTTTTGCGAGGATCATATGGGTCGCGCCGGTCTTGAAGTCCTTGTCCATCTTGTCACGGGCGATGGAATAATCCAGGGTCTTCGGCAGCCTTGAGCCCATATCGTAATAGGTCTGAATGTGGTTGTAGCCGTAGCTGGCCGGGAACCAGACCACGATGAAGATAATGATGAACACCGCGCGGTGGTCGATGATTTTGTGAGCCAGGCTGTGCATATCGGGCAGGACGTTGCGGTGGCGCGTCTTTTCGATGAGCTTCCGGAAGATCAAAATCAGCGCCGGCAGCACCGTGACACAGGAGATGACGCCGAGGATGACGCCCTTGGCCATGACGATGCCCAGGTCGAGGCCGAGGCGGAAGGTCATGAAGCACATCGCGATGAACCCGGCAACCGTCGTGATGGACGAGCCGGTCACCGACGTGATCGTCGCGGCAATGGCCCTGGCCATCGCGGCTTTCGGGTCATTGGGGTTGAGGGAGATCTGCTCCTCGAAGCTGTGCCAGAGGAAGATCGAATAGTCCATTGTGACGGCGAGCTGCAGCACGGCGGCGAGAGCTTGGGTAATAAACGAGATCTCGCCGAAGAAGAAGTTGCTGCCGAGGTTCCAGATGATGGCGATGCCGATGTTCGCGAGGAAGATCAGCGGCACGACGTAGGAGTCCATAAAGATCATCATTGCGATGCAGGACAGCAGCACGGCCAGCCCGACGTAAATCGGTTCTTCCTGTTCGGTCAGATTTTTCAAATCGGTGACCATGGCGGACATGCCGGAGACGTAGCACTGCTTTTTGGCGACCTTGCGCATCTGCGTGATGGCGTTCATCGTTTCGTCCGACGAGGTTGAGGTGTCGAAAAAGACGGCCATCAGCGTCGCGTCGCCGCTGTTAAAGGCTTTGTAGATGTCGTTCGGGATCATTTCCTTCGGAATGGTCAAATCCGCGACATCGTCGTACCAGATTACAGATTTGACGTGGTCGATCTGCTTAAATTTCGCTTCGGTCTTCGCGATGTCCTGGTCGCTCATGCCCTCGAAAATGACGAGGGAAAAGCCGCCGGTGCCGAATTCATCCTTGAGGATGTTTTGACCTTTGATCGTATCGATCGAATCGGGCAGATAAGTCAGCACGTCGTAGTTGATACGCATGTTGTTGTATCCGATGATCGAGGGAATCAAAAGCAAAAGGGCAACAGCCAGGATCACGAAGCGGAATTGGACCACTTTTTTGCCAAATGCTTCCATGAATGCTTTCCTTTCTATTGTCGAATTAATGAAAATGGAATAAGTGCGGGTCAACATTTGAAAGATAACCATACAAGTGTTGACTAATTTTTACAATCCTATTATACTGTTATTGTCGAAAAAATCAATAAACAAATATTAAGAAAATGTACATTATCTTTATATTATATTAATGGAGCAGATGAAATGGGTTCGCATTACGGCAAAAACAGAAGAATCAACAAAAATCAAGACAAGCTGGATCGCCGCGTGGTCAAGACCAAGGCGGCGATGCGCCAGGCGTTTACCGAGCTTTTGAACGAAAAACCGCTCCGGGAAATCCGCGTCAAGGAGCTTTCGGAGCGCATCCACATCAACCGCGGCACCTTTTATCAGTATTACCGCGATCTTTACGACATGCGCGATCATCTGGAAGAGGAGCTTTACGACGAATTCCGCCAGACCATCGACGCGCGTGAGGCCCCGAAAACGGCAGAGGACATTAAAATACGGCTGGTGGATATTTTCACGCTGCTCCGCCAGAACGCCGACCTGACGCTGGCGCTGCTTGGCCCCAACGGCGACCCGAAATTTGTGCAGAGCATTCAGGAAATGCTGCGGCTGCGCTGCATCAACGATTTGATCCGTTTTGACCCGCGGGTTGCTGACAACAACACGACGGAAAAGATTTTCGATTACGGCTACGCCTTTGTAGTATCAGGGTGTATGGGGATGCTGCGCAAGTGGCTGTCGGAGGACCCGGACAAGACCCCAGAGGAAATGGTCGAGGTGATCGGCAACGTGCTGATGCTCGGAATTCAAAATATCGCTGTGCCGTTCAGCGGCGACGCCGAGAAAAAGGGAGATGCGGCCGCTAAATCGTAAGCGGCATTTTCAATAAAATATAAAATTGGCTTGACAATTTCAGCTAAAATCGTTATGCTTGTTTAAGTTGATCCCTTAGCTCAGCTGGAAGAGCGCTACCTTCACACGGTAGAGGTCGCTGGTTCAAGCCCAGTAGGGATCACCATTGCAAATACAGTCCGAAGCGAAATGTTTCGGACTTTTTTCATGCTTGAAAACATTAGGTATACGTGAAACGATTTTAAAATCTTATTGGATTGGATTGAAGCATAAATCATTACGAGATCATGACACTTATCGATTAGATGGTAATTAAAAACACAAGTAATAGCCAATTCATTTTCAAATGGTTCAAAAAAAGTTACTTTATTATATCAATAAGCCATGCTATAATAATCCCGTTCAAACTTAAGAAAATTTAAGGAAGGAATGATCAAGATTATCTCAAAAAAGCAAAATGAGAAGAAAAAGCACTGGGTGACATCTTGTGTGTTGGCTGCTTTGCTCGCGTTAACCCCCTGTGTGTGCGCGGCACCAGCAGAGAATAGCGGCAGTACAGCAATGCAGAACGAAACGTCTCAGACGCAGACAAATTCGACAGAAAATCAGAATACTGCTGTACAAGATGCGCAGCAGAACCAAGGTACATCCGATCAGCAAAATAAAGACACGGATGTTGATACGACACAATATTACGAAATTCAATCTGCTGTGGACAATCATAAAGTGCTTGATATTTCGGCAGGCAGTGTTGCGAGTGGTGCCAACCTGCAGATTTATTCTGCAAATAATACCGAGGCACAGCGCTTCCGTTTTGTCAAAAACAGCGATGGCACTTATTCAATTTACACGGCGGTCGCTTGTCGAGTATTGGACGTAGCGGGAGGAAATGCGAAGGATAGTACAAATGTGTGGCAGTACGATCCTAACTGCACGGTAGCACAACGTTGGCGAATTACAAATAATGATGACGGAACGGTAACCTTGGTACCGGCTGTTGCGAAAGCCAGTGCTCTGGATGTTGCGGGCGGCAGCAGTCAAAATGGCACAAACGTTCAGATTTACAAAAATAACGGGACAAAAGCGCAGAAATGGATTTTAACCTCAAAAGGACAAATTCCAAATTTCAGAGCATCCGAAGTGATGCTCTGCCCATCTTATACCGACAATACGGTGATGGATGTTTCGGGCGGCAGCAGTCAGAATGGCGCTAATATTCAAAGCTATCAATTCAACGAAACTGGCGCTCAGAAATTTAATATCAAGCAAAATGACGATGGCAGTTATTCGATTATTAACAGTATAAATAAAAAGGCTATTGATGTTTGTGGCGGCAGTACACAAAGTGGGGCCAACGTTTGGTTATATGCGCCTAATGACACTGATGCTCAAAAGTGGATTATTACCCAAAATGGCGATGAGTTCAGTTTTAAAAACCGCGGGTCGGGATTGATGCTCGACGTCGCAGGAGGCAGCAGCGCCAGCGGCGCTAATGTTCAAGTTTACAATCAAAACGGAACGGCTGCACAGTCTTGGCGTACTGCATTTAAAGATCGCACGGTGACAGATAGTGATAATCTTGGTGACAGCTTTACCGCTATGATTAAAAACGTTAATGGAAAAGTCGTGGCGGTTTCGAATGGCAATGCTGCAATATGGGTGCCAAATTACACGCAGACGCGTGCTTGGACCTTTGTACGCAATATCGACCACTCTTACACCTTAAGCCCTTTGTCTAATCCAGATTGTGCGCTGGATATTGCCGGTGGCGCCGACGCAGATGGCACCAATGTCCAGATTTATACAAAAAACCGTTCGGCTGCACAAAAATTTGTAATTAAAAAACAAGGGGATGGGACGTACACGCTGATGCCTGAAAATTCATCGACGCGGGTTCTCGATGTTTACGGAAATTCTTCAGAGGAAAATACCAACCTCGATTTGTACACGGCCAACGGGACGGATGCTCAGCTTTTCAAAATTGAAAAGGTCGATGCGGGCAAGTTCAAATGGACAGAACGTAAGCTCGTTGTGGATATCGCTGAAAGTCAACTCGGCACGCACGAAGGGGCCAACAATTATACGAAATACGGAGTCTGGTACGCTGGATTAGTCAATAATAAATCCTTTGAACACGGGCCGTGGTGTGCGATGTTTGTATCCTGGTGCGGCGCTCAGGCAGGTGTGCCTTCCAGCGTTTATTATTATCACGCTTACACACCTACTGGTGTGCAGTGGTATCAAAATCACAATGCCTGGCAGTGGAAGGATCAATACGTGCCAAGAGCAGGTGATTTAGTTTATTACGATTGGCAATATGATGGCTTAGTCGATCACGTCGGTTTGGTTGTCAATTATCAGAATGGCAGGATCACCACTGTAGAAGGAAATTACAAAGATCAAGTGAAGAGCCGCTACATTAATGCAAGAGCCAGCTCGATCTTTGGGTACGGCGTTCCCAAATATTAGAAAGAAGATTAAAATGATTCAAATCCGACGGGGTGTTGCGCTCAGTCGGATTTTTTATGCGCTGAAATAATAAATATAAGCGAAAAGATGGAAGTCGAAAAAATCCCCGCTGCGGTCACGCAGCGGGGATTAGACTTTTAAGACAAGAGGGTTGGGACAACTTTCGGATTGAATCCGGTCTGGGTCAGCTTATTTAAGATTTCGTGCTTGTGGTCGGTGCCAAAGGCTTCCATCGTGATCTTGAGCTCGACGGCGGCCTGACGGTTGATCGACACGAACTGGTTGTGTTCGAGGCGGACGACGTTGCCGCCGGTTTCGGCGATGACGGAGGAGACGCGGGTCAGTTCGCCCGGACGGTCCGGAAGCAAGACGGAGACAGTGAAGATGCGGTCGCGCAGGATTAAGCCCTGACGGACAACCGACGACATGGTGATGACGTCCATGTTGCCGCCCGAGAGCACGCAGGCGACCCGCTTGCCCTTGAGGTCCAGATGGCTGAGAGCAGCGACGGACAACAGCCCTGAGTTTTCGACGACCATTTTGTGATTTTCAACCATATCGAGGAAGGCTTCGACGAGTTCCGCGTCAGGGACGGTGATGACGTCGTCGAGGTATTTTTCCAGATATGGGAAAATGACCTTGCCCGGTGTCTGAACTGCGGTCCCGTCGGCGATGGTGTTGATGTGTTCGACTGTGGTGACCTTGTGATTTTTAAAGGACGCGGTCAGGCAGGCAGCCCCTTCCGGTTCGACGCCGATGACCTTGACCTTCGGGTTCAACAGCTTCGTCAGCGTCGAGACGCCAGTGGCCAGTCCGCCGCCGCCCACAGGTACGAGGATCAGGTCGACGAGAGGGAGATCCTTGATGATTTCCATCGCGATGGTGCCCTGTCCGGTGGCGACCGTCGGATCGTCAAAGGGGTGGATAAAAGTGTAGCCCTTTTCGTCGGCGAGCTTGAGCGCGTGATCGCAGGCTTCGTCGTAGACGTCGCCGTGAAGCACGACTTCAGCGCCGAGGGCTTTCGTGCGGTTGACCTTGATCAGCGGGGTCGTCGTCGGCATCACGATGACGGCCTTGACGCCGTACTTCTTCGCCGCGTAAGCGACGCCCTGGGCATGGTTGCCGGCGGACGCGGTGATCAGGCCCTTTTCGCGGTCCTTCGGTGCCATGGTCGAGACCTTGTAATAAGCGCCGCGCACCTTGTAAGCGCCGGTGCGCTGCATGTTTTCAGGCTTTAAGTAAACCTTGGCGTGATTCGCCTGGCTGTAATAATCAGAATAAACGAGCTCTGTGGGCAGGGTGACGTCCTTGACGCGTTCGCTCGCTTCTTCGAAAGCTTCAATGGTAAGGGGTTTGGTCATGATGAATGCCTCCAATTGGATTGTGATTAAAGATTTAGTGCTATCTTATCATAAAATGAAAGCTGTGCTGAAAAAATGATGGGGAAAATGAAAAAATTGAGCCGCAGCCTTCAAATTTGCCAAGATCGGGGATTCATGATAAAATAAAACCAACATTTTAATAAGAACAACTTACACAAATCTCGAGGTGATCCCGAGATTTTTTACCATTTATACCGAAATAATTTCAGGAGAACATTTTGAAACACCACAATATTTTCCGCTGGGGCGCCTGCCTGATGGCCGCCGTCCTGGTGTTTGCCATTTCGGCGGTGCCTGTCCACGCCGATGTGGATTTGGTCGCGCTGACCGAATCCATTACCAAACTCAACGACGAAATCGGCGCCCTCGGGACGCAGCTGAACGCCACCAATCAGGAGCTGGCCGACAAGACCGCTGACTACCTCCAGGCGAAGTCGCAGCTGAAAGCCAAAAAACAAGCCATGGGCCAACGGATGCGCGCGATGTACATGATGGGCAACGACGGCTACATGCAGTTTCTGTTCGGAAGCGACAACATCGGCGAGACCTTTTCCAATTTGGACAACATGCGCAGCGTGGTCCGCGCCGACACGGATATGCTGACGGGCTACATCGAGACCGCAGCGCGCGCGAAGGCCGATCAGAAAGCGGTTCAGAAGAAACAGCGGGAACTGACGGCTCAGCAGAACGAGCTGAATAAAAAGCTCGAAGAAGAACAGAAGAAGCTGCAGGAATACGCGGCCAACAACAAAACTGAAAATCCAGGGGACCAGCTGGATTTCATCTGCGCGGTCGTCGCGGCGGAATGCAATTCCAGCTATGAGGGCTCTCTCGCGGTCATCTCCTGCGTGATGAATCGCGTGGATTCCGGCAAATGGGGCGGGTCCGACGCCGTGTCGGTGCTGACCGCGCCGGGCCAATTCGCCGCTTACCTCGACGGGCCGTACAAGCGCTACCTCGGCGGCAAGTACCCGGATTACGTCAAGAAGGCCGTCATCGATTGCATGGTCGGCGGCGTGCGCAGCCACCCCTATCAGTCCTTCCGCTCCGGCAGCTCCTACGGCGTCTGGAACTGCGGCGGCAACTCTTATCGATAAACGTGTACGGATCAACACCTTAAGGCCGGCTCATCGTCCGGCGTTAAGGTGTTTTTTAGATAAATTTGAGATGCACCGCGTAACCTGTTATACTTATTACAAATACGTGAAGTGTAGAAATTTTGAAGAATAACGAGGTGAATCATTATTTTATCCCGAAAAATGAGAAGGATGACGGCACGGATTGCAGCTTTTGCGCTGATGCTGACTTTGGGCTTTGCGAGCCTCGCGCCGGCGGCGGCCGTTCACGCGGCCAGCGCGTCCGAGCTGACGGCGTCGATCAACGCACTCAATAAACAATTGACGGAGGCGGGCGATCAGATGAACAAGCTCAACAGCCAGATCAATCAAATCAATCAGCAGATTGCCGACAACACGCAGAAGCTCGAACAGACCAAGGCCGATCTGGCGACTGCGAAGAAAAACATGGGCCAGCGGGCGCGGGTTATGTACATGTTTGGCAACGACGGCATTATGAGCGCGCTGTTCACGTCGAACAGCCTGACGGAAACCCTGTCTCGAATCGAAAGCGTGCGCACGATCAACAGCGCCGACCAGAAGACAGTGGAAGACGTCGAAAACCTGCAGACCCAGGTCGAACAGACTCAGCAGAACCTGCAGAACCAGCAGAAAGAGCTGAAGCAGCAGAAGGAACAGGTTCAGGCACAGCAGGCGACGTACAACAAAAAGCTCGAAGAAGAACAGAAGCAGCTGCAGCAGTACGCGGCCCAAACCTCGTCGTCGACGGCGGCGTCCACCACCAATGGCAGCACGGCAGATCCTGGGGATCAGCTGGACTTCATCTGCGCGGTCGTCGCGGCAGAATGCAACGCGAGCTACGACGGTGCGCTGGCTGTGATCTCCTGCGTGATGAACCGGGTCGATTCCGGCAAATGGGGCGGCCACGACGCCGTGTCAGTGCTGAAGGCGCCGGGTCAGTTTGCCGCTTATCTCGACGGGCCGTACAAGCGCTATCTCGGTGGGAAGTATCCGGGTTACGTCAAACAGGCCGTCATTGACTGTATGCAGAATGGCAAGCGTAATCATCCGTATCAGTCCTTCCGTTCCGGCAGCTCCTACGGCGTTTGGAACTGCGGCGGCAATTCTTATCGATAAAATTTGATAGCAAATCTTTATATTAAAGGCGATCTGCCGTTGGGCAGACCGCCTTTTTGTTTGACAGAACAAACAAAACGTGCTAATCTAGAGTTAGACATTTAAAACAAAAAAGGAGGCTCACAATGAAACGTATGATTCGGAAAAAGACAAAAGAAGCTTATTTTCAATTGATTGCGACTGGCTGCGTTTTGAGCGCCTTCGCAGGATTGGCACATTTGATTTAACAACTTACCGATTTTGTTCACCCTTTTATTTTGTGCTATACTATCTTGTACATTGAAATACAGAATGAAAGGTTCACGATGAAAAATATAGCAATCTTAGTTTATTCGACGCATCACGGTAACACGCGCAAGCTCGTGGATGCGATCGCGATGGGACAGGACGACATCGATGTCTTCGACATCACGAAGGAAAAGCCTGAGGATTTGTCGCAGTATGCGGTCGTCGGCATTGCGTCCGGTATTTACGCCGGGCATTTCGGAAAGCCGCTGGTCAACTACGTCAAAACCCATTTGTGTGAAGGCCAGCGCGTCTTCGTGCTCTACACCTACGGCATGCCGCGCGCGGGCTACACCAACGAAATCAAGAGCATCGTCGAGGAATCTCGATGCATTTACACCGGGGAATACGGCTGCAAGGGGCACAACACCTTTGGCCCCTTCAAGCTCTTCGGCGGCACGGGCAAAGGCCATCCAGACGCGGCCGAAATTCAAGGCGCGATCGACTTCTTCGTCGGCTTGAAATTCAAGCGCATGAAGGTTAAATAACAAATCAAAAACAGCAGCAAAAGATCTGAGACGTCTCAGGTCTTTTTTTCGTGCCCATTTGTGTGATATAATGGGTCAAAATTTACGATTATCTTTGGAGATATATATGTACCGATTAACATCCCAACTCATTATTTACCGCAACATCGATCAGGACAGCATTTTGATGCAGCTGTCCGACATTTTCCGCCGCTGGGAACACGACGAATCGTCGCCCGAGGAGCTGACGGCTGACATCTTGACGCAGATTCACCGCCTCCTCGATTTGGCGACGAAGTACGGCTTTAACGACAACCTGTGGCACAACTACCTCGCGTATCTGCTGGCGACGACGGAAACGCCCTTCACCCTCGTGTCCGAAAAGGTCGGCGTGCTCGACGGCTCGGTCAACCAGTTCGCTCAGAATGACTTCGCCATTTTCAAGCAGCTGTTCGATTTTGATTTCTCGAAAATCGAAGCCGATTTGAATTTGACCTGCTTCACGACGATCACCCATTATCAGGCGGTGGTCAAGCAGGAACGGCTCTACAACCAGAGCGTCAGCGAAAAGGTGCAGGCACTTTCTCATCAAATCGAAGCGGCAGACCAAGTTGATGGCATCACCCAGGTGGTCGCCGAATTTTACTGTGCTTACGGCGTCGGCAAACTCGGGCTCAACAAGGCCTTCCGCGTCAACGACGACGATGAAGGCGAGCTGCTGATCCCGATCACCAACACGAGCGATGTGGTGCTGGACGATTTGGTCGGCTACGAAATCCAGAAGCAGGAGCTGGTCGAAAACACCGAAGCCTTTGTCGCTGGGCGCCCGGCCAACAACGTGCTGCTCTACGGCGACGCCGGCACCGGCAAATCCACGAGCATCAAGGCCATTTTGAACCAGTATTACGACGCAGGCCTGCGGATGATCGAAATTTACAAGCACCAGTTCAAGAAGCTGTCCCAGATCATCGCGGCCGTGAAAAACCGCAATTACCGCTTTATCATCTACATGGACGATTTGTCCTTCGAAGAATTCGAAACGGAATACAAATATTTAAAAGCCGTTATTGAAGGGGGACTGGAGCCGCGTCCAGACAACGTGCTGATTTACGCGACCTCCAACCGCAGACATCTGATCCGCGAAACCTGGTCCGACCGGGCCGATCAGGACAGCGAGGACATTCACCGCAACGACACGGTGCAGGAAAAACTGTCGCTGGCCAATCGCTTCGGCGTGCGCATCGGCTATTTCAGACCGTCTCAGAAGGAATATCAGACCATCGTCGAGGAATTGGCGAAGCGCTGCCCAGGCATTACCTTGGACCGCGACGAGCTGTTAAACCAGGCGCGGGTCTGGGAAATGCAGCACGGCGGCTTCTCCGGCAGAACAGCCCAGCAGTTCATCGACCATTTGGCTGGCACCCTTGTGACAAACGAATAATGCGCACAAAAATAAGACAGGTGAGCGGAAAAGCTCATCTGTCTTTTTGCGTGCCGAAAAATTTACCGCGCCTGATTGTGCATGTTGTTGACGTTGTTCTTCAAGGAGCCCGCCTTGTTGGCCGAAACGATCAAATTGTCGTTGATGTCGAGGAAGTCGGTGTGGCCCATATCTTCGATCTGGGTGCCGATTTCCACCGCTTCGTATTTGGTCGTCAGGACTTCACGCGGCGTTTCCAGCTCTTCCTTCGTGAATGGGAAATGATCGTCCGGGTCCTTTAAGAAGGTGAGCAGATCCCAAAGGCCGGTGCCCTGGTAGGACGAGACCGGGAAAATCGGATTGGCGCCGGCGAGGCGCAGCCAATATTGGGCACGGTCGATGTCCGCGTTCGGCTTGTCGATCTGGGTGATGATCCCGATGACCGGACGGGAGCTGACGCCCGCGCAGCTCGGCGGGTACAAGGAGTAGGGCTCGTCGGCCGCCATCAGCAGGGCGACGTAGTCCGCTTCGTAGGCGTACAGCGCCAGGGCACGGGCCAAATCGGTGCACTGAGCGTATTCGCCGGGGGTGTCGATGATAATGTCGAAATAATTGACCGCCTGGGTCTTTTCGTATTGTAACTTTTTTCCTTTAAGGGCCTGCTTCAATGTGGTCTTGCCACATTCCGAACGGCCCATCATAACCATTTTACGCATAAAATGCCTCCATTATTAAAAACAGTTTATCACATCGGCGCCCAATCATCCTGTAAAGAATTGTTCAACAACCGAAAAAAGTAGTATAATAGAGCCGCTCGATTCACGCAAGCATTTATTTATTAATTATTTATTATACAAATTCTAGATCAAAAGGAGAGCACATGCAGAACAAAATACAAGCCGTGATTTTTGACATGGACGGCACAATTTTAAACACGCTGGACGATTTGACCGGTTCCTTGAATTACGCACTGGCACAGACGGGCCACCGCCACGATTTCGTCGCAGCGGAGGTAAAGCATTTCTTCGGCAGCGGCGTCCGCGTCGCGATCAGCCGGGCTTTGGCGGAAGAAGGCCGCCCCGACGTGCCGGAGGACGACCCCGAAGTCGAACGCATCCGCAAGGTGTTTGCGCCTCACTACGCTGAACACTGCAACGACCACACCGGCCCCTACGCCGGCATCCCCGAATGCATCGCCGCGTTGAGAGATCGGGGCATTTTGACCGCAGTCGTGTCCAACAAGCCGGATTTCGCGGTGCAGACCCTGGCTAAGGAAATCTTCCCGGGCTGCTTCGATTTAGCCGTCGGGGAACAGACCGGCGTGCGCAGAAAGCCCGCTCCGGACATGACGGTGAAGGCCATGAAAGATTTGAAGGTCTCGAAGGCAAACGCGGTTTACGTTGGCGACTCTGAGGTCGATTTGGCGACGGCGCGCAATTCAGAACTGCCCTGCATCGCCGTGAGCTGGGGGTTCCGTTCCGTCGAATTTTTAAAGGCGCAGGGCGCGTCGGTCATCGTGGACCGCGCAGACGAAATCGTCGATTGGGTCGACGCGCAGAACGCGTGACAGCGTGTTTCAACCAAACGTACGAAAAATAAGCCTTTACAAACGCCGGGCTTTTTGCTAAAATAACGTTGTTAATCCGAAAGCGGGTATAGCTCAGTGGTAGAGCCCTGGCTTCCCAAGCCAGTCGCGAGAGTTCGATTCTCTTTACCCGCTCCAATCGCGAATAATGGAGTCCGTAAGAAAGTCTTGCGGACTCTTTTTTTCACATCGAAAGAAAACGAGAAACAAAAATATATAAAAGAAGGAGAGGAAACAAAAATGTCAAGACTCAGAACACCGACTCAGAGCCGCGCCCAGCAGGTTGTCGAGCACTTGTACAGCAATTTAGAGCAGCGGATTGTCGCCAGCCCGCCGGGGCTCTGCCCGGTGGATATTTCGGCGGCCTTTTTGAGGATGTGCCACGCTCAAACCTGCGGCAAGTGCGTGCCCTGCCGGATCGGCATCGGGCAGATGGTGCACATCATGGACGACATCCTCGACGGTAAGGGGAGCATGGAAAGCGTCGAAGTCTTGGAACAGACGGCCCGCGTGGTTTACGAAACCGCCGACTGCGCGATCGGCTACGAGGCGGCCCACATGATCCTTCGCTGTCTCGACAGCTTCCGGGACGATTTCGAAGGCCATGTCAAATGGGACCGCTGTATCGAACAGCTGGATCAGCCAGTGCCCTGCGTGGCCCTCTGCCCGGCGGGCGTCGACATTCCGGGCTACATCGCGCTGGTGCACGCGGGCCGCTACGCGGACGCCGTGCGCCTGGTGCGCAAGGACAACCCGTTCTGTTCGACCTGCGGCATTGTCTGCGAACACCCGTGTGAAGCGCGGTGCCGCCGCAACATGATCGACCAATCCATCAACATCCGCGGCCTCAAGCGCTTCGCCGACGAACAGGCCGGCGTCGTGCCGGCGCCGGCGGTTCAGCCCGACACCGGCAAGCGGGTGGCCATTGTCGGCGGCGGCCCCAGCGGAATGACCGCGGCTTACTTCCTAAGGCTCATGGGCCACAGCGTGACCGTCTACGAAAAGCGCAGCAAACTGGGCGGGATGCTCCGTTTCGGGATTCCCCGATTCCGGCTGTCTGAAGAAGCGCTGGAGAAGGATCTTGAGATGATCCTGTCCACTGGCATCGACGTGAAGCTCTCCACCGGCATCGGCGACGGCGGAGGGGACGTGAGCATTGAGACCCTTCAGCGTGATTACGACGCGGTGTACATCGCGATCGGCGCCCACGAAGATCGGAAAATCGGTATCGACGGCGAGGACGGCCCGGGGGTCGTCTCGGCGGTCAAGCTGCTTCGGGACATCGGCGAAGGGCATCCCCACGATTTAACCGGCCGCAAGGTGGTCGTCGTGGGCGGCGGCAACGTCGCGATGGACGTCAGCCGGACGGCCATCCGCCTTGGCGCGTCAGAGGTCAGCGTTGTGTACCGCAGGCGCAAGGCAGACATGACCGCCTTGTCCGAGGAAATCGAAGGCGCCGAAGCTGAAGGGATCCAGATCCTCGAGCTGCACGCACCGAAGGCCGTTCTCAGAGACAAAGACGGCCAGGTCACGGCCTTTCTCACCGAACCGAAGATCATCGGGAAAATTGACAGCGGCGGCCGCCCCAGGCCGGAAGCGGCGGACGGCGCCGACGTGGCCATTCCCTGCGACATGGTCATTGTCGCCATCGGTCAGCAGATCGATTCAGAGCACCTCGAACATCACGGCATCCCCGTCCATCGCGGCCGTGTTGTGACCGGCGGCAGTGGCAAGGTCAAAGCCGTTCCCGGGGTTTTCGCCGGCGGGGACTGCGTCACCGGGCCGGCGACCGTGATCAAGGCGGTCGGCGCCGGCAAGGTCGCCGCGGCGAATATCGACAATTACCTGGGCTTTAATCACGTCATCTCCGTCGATATGGATATCCCCGAACCGGCGCTGATCGACCATCCGGCCTGCGGCCGCGTCAACCTGCGGTTTAGGAACGCCAACAGCCGGCGCCTGGACTTCGATCCGGTGGAAACGGGCATGACGTGTCAGGAAGCCGATCAGGAATCGGCGCGGTGCCTGCGCTGCGATCACTTCGGCATCAGCACCCTGCGAGGAGGGAGGAATAAACAATGGTAATGCGCGTGACAATCAACGGCTTCGTCTATCATATCCCTTCGGACATCACCATCATGGAAGCCTGCGAAAGAACCGGCTGGCCGCTGCCCCACCTGTGCTTTTTAAAGGACATCAACGAAATCGGCGCCTGCCGGGTCTGCGTCGTCGAGGTCGAAGGGGAAGAGCGGCTGATCACAGCTTGCAACAACAAGGTGTACCCCGGGATGGTTATCTACACGAATTCGCCCCGGGTGCAGGAGGCCAGACGGATCAACCTGCAGCTGATCCTGTCCCAGCACGACAGCCACTGCACTACCTGCTCGAGAAATGGAAACTGCGCGCTGCAGCGGGCCTGCTTCGATTTGGGCATTGAGGAAAGCCTGTACAAAAAGGAAGTGCCGGAAAACAGGTGGCCTCAGAAGTTTCCGCTGATCCGGGAGGAATCCAAATGTATCAAATGTCTGCGATGCGTGCAGATCTGCGATAAGGTGCAGAGCCTCGGCGTCTGGGATCTGGTGCGTTCCGGCGGGCGCACGACCGTCAGCGTATCCGGCGGGCGCCACATTGAAAACGCCGACTGCACCGTCTGCGGCCAATGCGTGACCCACTGCCCGACCGGTGCCCTTCACGGCAGACAAGACCGCAAACGGGTCTACCCTTGGGAAAAGGCCATCAACAATCCCGAAACCGTCACCGTCGTGCAGGTGGCGCCGGCCGTGCGGGCCGCCTGGGGAGAAGGGCTGAACCTTTCGCGAGAACGGGCCACACCGGGCCGGCTCGCGGCTGCGCTGCGCCGCTGCGGCTTTAACTTCGTCTTCGACACCAACTTCGGCGCAGACCTGACCGTCATGGAAGAAGCCTCCGAGTTTTTGAAGCGGATGACCGACGGGAAAAAGCACCGCTACCCGATGTTCACGTCCTGCTGCCCGGGGTGGGTGCGGTTTATGAAATCCCAATATCCGGACATGGTCGACGAGTTGTCGACCTCCAAATCCCCTCAGGGCATGCAGGCGACAATGACCAAAACCTATTTCGCAGAAAAAATAGGGGTGCCGGCTGACAAGATCTTTTCCATTTCGATTATGCCTTGTTTGGCGAAAAAAGCGGAAATCGAGATCCCGAGCCTCAACGACGCCGGCGCTGGCAAGGATTTGGACGTCTCGCTGACAACCCGGGAAATGATCGCGATGATCCGTGCCCAGAATCTGGATGTCGACAACCTGCCGGAAGAGCCCTTCGATTCGCCTTTGGGCGTCAGCACCGGCGCGGGCGTCATCTTCGGGACCACCGGCGGGGTCATGGAAGCGGCGCTGCGCACAGGCTATTATCTGGCGGCGGGGGAAAACCCGAACCCGGACGCTTTCAAGACTGTGCTCAACACCGGGACACACCCCTGGAGCGAAGCAGCCTACGATTTCGCCGGCATTCCGGTGCGCACCGCAGTGGTCAGCGGGTTGGCCAATACCCGGAAGTTGATTCGGGCCCTCAGGCGGGGCGAGGTCCATTACGATTTTGTCGAGGTGATGGCCTGTCCGGGCGGCTGTGTGGGCGGCGGCGGTCAGCCGATTCACGACGGCGAAGAACTGGCGGCGCTGCGCGGACGGCGCCTCCACAATTTAGACCGGATGGCCAACATCCGTTTCTCCCACGAAAATCCGGAGATTCAACGGCTGTACCGCGACTTTTTGGGCGAGCCCCTTTCAGAAAAAGCGGAGCGCTACCTCCATACCGACCACCATCAGTGGCAGATGCCGCTGAGTCCCCATTTGGACGAGGACGTAGAGGTCGAGCCGGAAACGTAAACAAAAAAAGGAGGTCTAACCTTGCGTTGGACCTCTTTTTTTGATGCGGAAAGTTTTTAATATGATTTTATAATGGCACGTAATTAAAATAAATCGCGTTTTAGACCGATAGATTTTTCAAAATGGCCTCGGCGATAGTGCCCTTGGAGACGCTGTGGTTCATGGCCTGCTTTTCGATAAAATGGTGGGCGTCCATTTCGTTCATGTTTTTTTGATCGATGAGCAGCCATTTCGCCTTGTTGACCAGCCGGATTTCCTTCATTTTATCTTCGAGGGAAACGGATTTTTTCTCCAGTCGGCGGAGCCGCTCCCGGTAGGCGGCCATCCATCTGAGCCCGAGGCGCACGTTTTCGCCGGTGGCCGGCTTGGGCAGCGTGAGGACGCCGTATTCCGCCACTTGGTTGTGAATGTCGTCCATATGGTCGCGGCCCACAAAGAGCAGCGGCACGACGGCGCGGTTCTGCGAGAGGTGGATGGCCAGCTCTGAGCCGAATTCGTCGGGAAGGGGCGTATTGATCATGACGAAATCGTAGGGCTGGTCGTTGAGCGCTCGGCGCCCGGCTGCGGCGTTAGTGACGATGGTTACCGGGCTGTAGCGCCGTTCGGGCAGCAGGGCCTGAAGGGCAGTGTTAAAGCGCTCCGCTGAGGAAATCAGCAGCACGCGGTAGACGCGTTGATTGTTCAGAGATGCTTGCGTGATGCGCATAGACCGCCTCCTAACGATGACAGAATTTGGTGATTAATGAAGAGGGCAGGTGAGCTTGAATGAATGATGAATGGCGGGCGATGCCAGTCGCTTCTGAGCGGGAGGCCGGCAGGGTCTGCAGCTGATCGAGAATTTCGGGTTCAGCGGTGAACAGGTTCGCGTTGACCGGGTCAGGCAGCTTCAGACCGCGGACGACGCCGTCGATGCCAGCGTAGATTAACAGGGTCAGCGCCAGGTAAGGGTTGGCGCCGTTGTCCGGCGAGCGCAGCTCGACGCGGCGGTAGCGTTCGTTGGTCGTGGCCGGGACGCGGATCAGCTGAGAGCGGTTCTGATAATCCCAGGAAATGTATTTCGGCGCTTTCCGGTGGCCCAGTCTGTGATAAGAGGCTTCGGTCGGATTCAGAAAGGCGGTCATATCGAGGATGTGATCGAGAATGCCAGCGGTCATGCTTTCGAGGCAGTCCCGTCCGTCAGCGGCGCGCACCGAGATGTTGATGTGCTGGCTCGAGCCGTCTTCGTTACTCAGTGGCTTCGGCCCAAAATCGGCGTAGAGGCCGTTCTGTACGGCGACGGCCTGGACGGCGGTGGTGAAAGCGATGGCATTGTCCGCGGCGGTCAGGGCGTCCGCAAAATTAAAGTCGACTTCGTTCTGGCCAGGGCCGCCTTCGTGGTGAGAGCCGGTCGGGCTGATGCCCATTTCTTCGAGGGTCAGGCAGATTTCTCGGCGGATGTTGACGCCGCGGTCCAGCGGAGCGATATCCATGTAGGTGGCCTGGTCGATCGGGGTGTGAGTCGGATCGCCGTTTTCGTCGAGACGGAACAGGTAGAATTCTTTTTCGGTGCCGAAGTAAAATTCCAGCCCGGCGGCCCGGGCGTCTTCGACGGCCTTAATCAGCAGGCTGCGGGTATCGTGTTCGAAAACCGTTCCGTCGGGGTTCCGAATCTGGCAGAACATCCGCACGACGCGGCCGTGTTCGGGGCGCCAGGGAAAGAGCATCAGCGTAGACGGGTCGGGGACAAGGAAGAGATCCGAGTGGACGTCCCGGTCAAAGCCTTCGATGGCGGAAGCGTCGATCGCGATGCCGTCCTTGAAGGCGTGCTCGAGCTGGGAGGGCATCAGCGAGATATTCTTTTGGCGGCCGAAGATGTCGGTGTAGGCGAGGCGGATGAATTTGACGTCATCTTCTTCGACAAATTGACGGACTTCTTCAGCTGAATATCGATCGTAGATCATAAATGTGATTTCCTTTCATTATTTTTAGATAATAGAAATATTTTACAATAAAATAAATAAAATAAAAATAAAAAAGTGAATTCCTACAAATGAAAGCATTATTTAACCGTGCGCGGGCCCGTCCCTTAAAAAAGGATTGACAAAAAGGAAGGTCGTGAAGTAAGATAAAGCCGGCAAAAGCAATGGCGTTTTTGGATGTTTTTTCCCTGCGCATTGCTTTTTTCTGTCTACAAGGTTATGATGAGAGAAAACGATCGTTTAATAGAATATTTGCAGAATTAACTAAAGCATTGTGAGGTAAGAATGTCTATTCACGAAGAATGTGGTGTGTTTGGCGCGATCAGCCGTGAACGGAGGGACTTGGCGCGGCTCACGTATTACGGATTGTATGCCCTTCAGCATCGGGGTCAGGAAAGCTGCGGCATTGTCGTCGACGACGACGGCCTGTTCTATTCCCATAAGGATCTCGGGCTCGTCGGCGACGTTTTTTCCAAGGAGGATCTCGATCGGCTGCCGGAGAGCACGATGGCGGTGGGACACGTCCGGTACTCGACGACCGGGGAAAAGACCCGGGCGAATTGTCAGCCCATTGAGGTCAACCACCAAAAGGGCAAGCTCGCGCTGGCTCACAACGGCAATTTGACCAATTCCGACAAGCTGCGGGATCGTCTGGAGCTGAACGGGGCGATTTTCCACACCACCAGCGACACCGAAACCATTGCCTACATCATCACCGGCAAGCGGCTGCACTGTGGTTCCATCGAAGACGCCGTCAGTCAGGCGATGGACGAAATCGAGGGTGCCTATTCCCTCGTCGTCATGTCGGCCGCGAAGCTGATGGCGGTGCGCGACCCCTACGGCTACCGGCCGCTGTGCTACGGGAAAACGAAGGACGGCACGTACATCGTGGCCTCGGAAAGCTGCGCGCTGCAGGCGGTGGGTGCCGAATTCATCCGCGATCTGGAACCGGGTGAAATGCTCGTGTTCAACACCGACGGCGAAATCGTGTCCCGCCGGGAACACTGCGGCAAGGTGCCCCGCCAGAGCTGCATTTTCGAACAGATTTACTTCGCCCGCCCGGATTCCGTCATCGACGGCATTCCGATTCACGAAGCGCGGGTCCGCGCGGGGCGGGCCCTGGCCAAGGCGCATCCGGTTGACGCGGACGCGGTCATCGGCGTGCCTGATTCCGGGCTCAACGCGGCCATTGGCTTCGCTCAGGAATCGGGGATCCCCTACAGCATCGGGATGATCAAGAATAAATACATCGCCCGCACCTTCATCTCGCCGGGTCAGCGGGAACGGGACAATCAGGTCCACATCAAGCTGAACCCGATCTCGTCGATCGTCAAGGGCAAGCGCGTGGTGCTGGTCGACGACTCCATCGTCCGCGGGACGACGTCTAGACGGCTGGTGACGATGATGCGGGACGCCGGCGCGACCGAGGTGCACATGCGCATTTCGGCACCGCCGTTCCTGCACCCGTGCTATTACGGCGTGGACATTGACAGCGAAGACAATTTGATCGCGGCGCACCACAGCGTCGATGAAATCTGCGAGCTGATCGGCGCGGATTCCCTGGGCTACCTGCCGATCGAGGATTTGAAAGTCCTCTCACCGAAGCTCGGCTATTGCGCCGGCTGCTTCGACGGGCACTACGCGACTGAGGTTTCGGCGCATTACCGGAAGGACCGATTCTCGACGCCGTTGTCCCAGCGCAAGAAAAAGAGTAAACAATAATCAGGAGTACAGTATGTTATTTACATTTACAAAAATGGAAGGTCTTGGCAACGACTATCTTTACGTCTACGACGACCCGGATCATTTCGACGCGCCGGCGCTGTCAATCCGGCTGTCTGAACGCCATTTCGGCGCGGGCTCTGACGGGATGATCTGGATTACGCCGTCGGAACAGGCGGATTTTAAGATGCGGATTTTCAACGCGGACGGCAGTGAAGCGAAAATGTGCGGCAACGGGATCCGCTGCGTCGGCAAATACGTGTACGATCACGGCTACACCGACAAGACCCACCTTTTGATCGACACCTTGTCCGGCATCAAGAAATTGGATTTGATTGTCAAAGACGGCGTGGCTGTCGGCGCAACGGTCAACATGGGCCACGTCGACGTGTCCGATCCGAAGACACTGGACGTGGACGGCGAATCGGTGACCTGCCGGCCCGTTTCAGTGGGCAACCCCCACGCGGTGATTTTCGTCGAAGACGGCGAAAAGGCGCCGCTGACGACGTTAGGGCCGAAGGTTGAAAAACACCAGGCTTTCCCGGGCGGTGTCAACACCGAATTCGTTCAGGTGATTGACGATCATCACTTAAGAATGCGCGTTTGGGAACGGGGCAGCGGTGTCACGCTGGCCTGCGGCACCGGCGCCTGCGCGTCGACGGCGGCTGCAGTTGCCGAAGGCTTCTGCCCGAAGAATGAAGACGTCACGGTCACCCTCGACGGCGGCGACCTGCACATCAAAATCACAGACGACGGGGCGGCGATCATGACTGGCCCGGCGACAACAGTTTACAAAGGAGAGGTAACATTATGATTCCAAATCACCATTACGACGAGCTCGTCTCGTCCTATCTGTTCTACAACATCGACCAGAAGGTCAGCGCGTACACAAAGGATCACCCGGACGCGAAGCTCTACAAAATGGGCATCGGCGACGTCACCCTGCCACTGGCAGATGTGGTCATCAAGGCGCTTCACGAAGGGGTCGATGATCAGTCCAAGAAAGAAACGTTCCACGGCTACCTGCCGGAAGTCGGCGCGGATTTCTTAAGAGAAGCGATTCAGGGCCACTACAAGGAACGGGGCGTCGATCTGGACGTCAGCGAAATTTTCGTGTCCAGCGGTGCCAGCGACGAACTCAGCCACATCCTGAACCTGTTCGACAAGAAGAATTCGGCCCTCGTCATGGAACCGGCGTACCCGGCGTACGTTGATGCCAACGTCATGGAAGGCCGCGAAATCATCCACCTGCCTTCTTCACGGGACAACGGCTTCCTGCCGATGCCGACGGACGATCTCAACGCGGATCTGATCTACATCTGCTCACCGAACAACCCGACCGGTGCGGTGTTCAACAAAGAACAGCTCAAAGCGTGGGTCGATTACGCGAACGCCCACAATTCGGTGATCATTTTCGACGCGGCTTATGAATGCTTTATCGCCGATCCGGAACTGCCCCACAGCATTTTCGAAATTCCGGGTGCGCGGACCTGCGCCATTGAAATTTGCTCGTTCTCGAAGACGGCGGGCTTCACCGGGACGCGCTGCGGCTACACGGTGATCGGCAAAGAGCTCGAACGGGAAGGCATGAACCTGAACGCGATGTGGGTGCGCAACCGGACCACACGTTCCAACGGGGTCTCCTACATCATTCAGAAGGGTGCAGCAGCGGTCTTTACGCCGGAAGGCCAGAAACAGATTCAGGAAAACATCGACGTCTACCGCAACAACGCGAAAGTCGTGATGGCGGCCCTCGACGAATTAGGTCTGTGGTACTGCGGCGGCAAGAACTCGCCGTACATCTGGATGGCCTGCCCGGACGGCATGGACAGCTGGACGTTCTTCGACAAGCTGCTCAACGAAGCACAGATCGTTGGCACACCAGGCGAAGGCTTCGGTGACTGCGGCGAAGGCTATTTCCGTTTCTCGATGTTCGGCGATCCGGATGACACGAAGGAAGCGGCCAGACGCTTGGTGGAATTGCTGAAATAAGCGAAAATCATCTTAAATTTTCAAAACCGACCTGCTCAATTTGAGCGGGTCTTTTTTGTACTGATCGGCATAGGGGCTGTCAAAGGGATAACTTCAGATTGACTTGCGTAACTTATTGCTTTATAATAGAACTAACTAATAACCTGTAAATTAAAATATAGGGTTACTTTCTGTAAGGAGACATTATGAAATCGAAATTATTAAAAATCTTAACAGGCGTTGTCGCGGCAAGCGCAGTTGGTGCGCCAGTTACCGCATTTGCCTCCCCGGTTAAGGCGACAGAAGCAGAAAATACAAACACCGAAACGACCGATACGGCCAGCGATGTCAAAACGACGGACAAGGCGTTAGAAGATACTAAAAAAGAAGCTAAACAAGATACCACAAAATCCGAAACAACTAGCGGCGAAACGAAGAACGATACCACTAATAAGGATTCGAATACATCAGACGAAAAGACAACCAAAGACAGCACCAGCGATAATCAGGCGGACAATACAAACACCGACGCGAAGAACGAAACTGCTGGCGACCAAGGGAAAACCAATGCGTCCAGCCAGCTCTCTGAAACCGAAAAGGGTTATGTTAAGACCCTAGACGATTATATTCAGGGGACAACAGAGATCGATTTAAATAATTTATCACAGTACAATTTATTTGATTTATACGATCGCACCGAGGGTTATTCTCCGGACCTTTCGAAGATCAGCGAGGACTTCATTAAAAATCATGGTTATACCGATCGACTCAACCAGGCAAATAAAGTGACGAAAGCGGTCGAAGCTTACTTTGACAACATGTTTAATAGTCCAGAATGCGTCGCTTTCCGCAATAAGATGAAGACCATCGATACCTCCACACCGGAAGGGGCAGAGGCAGCGCTGAAGGCCTACAGTCAGCTCAGCCCGAGACTTCAAGAGTATATGTGGATGTACACCGATCCAGATCAAAACCTGTTGATTCAGGAAGTGATCGAAAGCGACGCCCAAATCAAACCCGTGCTTGACATTCTCGATAGCGATGCTGATCCGGATTGGAATGCTTTTTTCAAGCAGTACAACCAATTATCGCCGGAGAAAAAGGCCATTGTCAACAACTTGGATCCGGACAAGATCAAATCCGGTGCGAAGTCATTGATCGAAAAATCGATCGACGATGCTAACAAGAGCAAGCAGTCGGATGCGCTGAAGAATTTCCTCGCCGATTTTGCCGAAGCGGCGGCCAATCCGACCTCTCAGAGTATGGATCAGCTGGCGAAGGAATACCTCAGCCTGTCGAAGGCCGATCAAGCCTACGTCCAGAGTCATCTGAAAGGGGCCTACGACTATTTCGGCCTTGACGACGCGGTCGCGAAAGCGCAGAAGAGCGATCAGAAGGAAAACGGTAAGGATAATACCGCGCAAAAGGGTTCGACGGTGGCGAAGAAACTGACAGCGGTTCTCGGCAACGCGAAGACGGCTACGGTGACGAGTGCGGCGCCCAAAACCGGCGATACGACGGACGCTTTGCCCGAAATTCTCGCCCTGATTGCTGGCATCGGCGGCGCAGCGGGAGTCGGCATCTTTAAGACGAGAAAAGAAAAGAGAGCTTTGCGGAGATAAGTGATCGTATGTACTAAATAAGATCAAGAAGTAAAACATAAGACGTGTTTCTTTAATCAAATTAGATTGAAGCAGCGCGTCTATTTTTATGTAGAAGCGTCAGAGCATAAATGAAATGGTAACTCATTATTGACTTGAGTAACTTATGGTTCTATAATACAACTAAAGGAAGCTTTAAAGAGCTCGTATCAGAAAGTATTTTTATCATAAGGAGAGAAATTATGGATTCGAAATTATTAAAGATTTTGACGGGTGTTGCAGCAGTAGGCACCATTGGTGCGCCAATGACCGCTTTTGCATCGCCAGTTACAACTGAAAAAGCAGAAAACACAAATACAGAAACAACTGCGACGACCAGTGATGTTAAAACGACGGATCAGGCGTTAGCAGAAACCAAAGCTGAAGCTAAAACAGAAACCAAACAAGATACGGTAAAGAGCGAAGACACCAGCAGTGAAGCGAAGACCGAAACTACAGAAAAAGCTTCAGCTGCGACAGATAAAGCAAGTGTAGACAATGCAACAAAAGTTCAGACAGAAAATCAAACAGAAGATCAGAAGAGCGAAAACACAGCGGCATCATCAGAAGACAACACCAATAATGAATCGACAATCAGCGCTGACGAAATTAATGATTATATCTCAACTGCTGATATGATTGATGATCTTGATAAAGGTGCATATGCTGACTTAGATTATCTTGCATCATATGCGGGAGTAAAAAAACCAGAAGGTGTAGATGAAAAGGCTTTTGCTGCTGCACAGAAAAAAAGTGAAGCAGCTGCTAAACGCATTGAAGTGATAAAAAAATCTGCGGCAGATGTTTCTAAAGAGCTAACTACGCTTGATTTTAACAAGTCAGAAAATCTTGATAAATTTTATAGTGATTTTTGTCAATTAACTCCACAGGCTCAAGATTATATTATGTCTTTAACTGTTAGAAATCCTTCACTTGGCAACAATGAAGATGGCTATTATTATAGTGATATCCTCATGAAGGATCCTGAAGTCAAGCCACTTATTGAGAAACTCAACAATGCAGGATATCCACTTGAATTGAAAGATTTTATCAAGTTGTACAATAAATTATCGAATAATAAGAAGGTTGTCGTAAAAGGGTACTCTTCAGGACTAGTCGATAGCTATGCTAGTGAAATTATTTACGAAGCAGGTATAGATGCGCAGAATAATAACAAATCAAACTCGGTGAAAAATTTCTTGAAGGATTTTCATGATAGAGCTCTCTATGCGAATTCAGAGGATCTTGATCGGCTGGCAAAGGAATATCTTAACCTATCAAAGGATGATCAAAACTACGTTAAGGAAAAATTAGAAGGGGCTTATGAGTATTTCGGACTTGACGCTGCAGTCGCTAAAGCACAGAAGAGTCAAAAGGGCGACGATACAAAGGATTCAGATAAAGATCAGAATCTTACAGATGCGCAGAAAGAAGCGATGAAGCCAATCATCAAGCAGCTCAGCGCCTTTGACACTAAGATTACGCCAGCAAACATTAATCAGTTGTTTGATTTAGTAGATCAGATTGACGAGCTGACTCCAAAACAATTAGCTTATCTCAATCAGCAGACAAACGGAAAAGCTGATGAATTGGTGGATCTTGCAATTAAATTTGAATCAAGAGATTTCTTTAAATTTAACGATAAAGGACAAAAACCAGGACAAGCAACGAAAAATCAAGGCATTTCAAATAATAACGCTGCTATAGCCAACATGAGCTTTGGAAACAATAGCTTTGGAACTGTAAAAGCTGGCTCAACGCTTACAAGCGCTTCGCCAAAAACCGGTGACACAACTGATGCTTTAGCAGAAGTTTTGACGATGATCGCAGGAATTGGTGGTATGACTGGTCTTGGCTTGCTCAAGATAAAAAAAGATAAGAAGGCTTTGCAGAAATAAGCGGATAAATAGAATCGAAAAGTAAATAGAAAGACGTGTTTCTTTAATCTGACGAGATTGAAGCAGCGCGTCTTTTTACATTCATAATTCCAACATCAATCCGAAAGGGTTGGTGTAATTTTTTTATTCATAAGTAACTTATTTTTGATGAAATTAACCTAGATATTGAATAAATAACTTGAAAGAACAACTAGAGGGTTCTATAATTAAATTAAAGGTTACTTAAAGGAAAAGTGACATTTATTTTTATTTAGTACACAGCAGTTACGCGGCTTTTGGGAAAAGAGAGGCGTACAAGTAAGGGTAAAAAGAAAGGAAAACAGAAGTGAAAACAGAAGGAAAAATGAAAAAACAGACCGTTAAACGCACCGCCGTTAGTTTGGCATTCGCAGCGGCGACTTTAGCTGGTGGACATGTCGTGGTCAACGCGCAGTCGAATACGGTTGAACAGACAATAAATACTAATTCAACAACTGAATCAATACAAACTAATGATACGGCTGAACAGTCACAAAAACAGGCACAAAAAAATTATGACAATGCTAATCAGGTAGCAAAAGATGCTGAGGCAACTGCTTCTGCATCAAAAGCATCTCAGATAGCTACACAGAATAAGGCTACTACGGAAAAAAATAATGTTGCTAATGAAGCTAAAACAGCAGCAAATAGTGCTCAAAATGTTGCCAATACCTCTGAAAAAGAAGCAGAAGCAAACAAACAAGCTTCAACTGACGCAAATAAAGCTGCAGCGGAGGCTCAGAATGCAGCAAGAAAAGCACAGTCTGACGCAAAAGCAGCTGCAAATACAGCAAAGACAGTAACAAATCCATCGGATGAATCTATTAAGAACACAAAAGATGCATCAGATAAAGCTAATACTGAAGCGTCAAAAGCTGAACAAGCGTCTAAAACTGCCGATAATGCGAAAGATGTTGCTCAAGAAGACGAAAGTAAAGCTGAAAAAGCTGACGCTATTGCAAAAGAAAATGTCGATACGGCAAATAATGTGGTAACTAATGCAAAACAAGCTGTTAGTTCTGCTCAAAAAGCTGTAGATAACGCTATCAATCCGAAAAAAGCTGCTACTGAAGCCAAGGCTGCACAAGATACTGCTGACGCCGCAAAAAAAGAAGCTGCGAATAAAAATAAAGTTGCTGATGGGAAAAAAGAAAATCTTGATCGCGCCACAGCTAATACACAAAATGCTAAAGATAAACTAGATAAAGCATCATCTGCGAAAAATGATGCCGATTCCGAGGAGAAGAGGGCAACGGAAGCTGTTAATACTGCGAAGACTAATGTAACAAATCTTGAATCTATATTAAAGAGTGATAAAGATGCTGTAGATAATGCAAAACAAGCTCTCGATGAAGCAAACAAGAAATACAATGACGCTCCAGATGGTCATAAAGCTATGACTGTAGCCCAGTTTTTGGATTCCATTTCAAATAACAAATATACTGAATGGGCTACCAAAGGTGGCGAAAAAAATGATGGCGTTTATAGACAGATCTTTGGGACAAAGACAACAAAAGCCAATGACTCTGATATGACGTATGACAATTTTATGAAAGCACTTGATTGTATAGATGCTTTGAATAAATATCGTGAAAAAAATGGACTTCCTGATTATATTGTCAGTGGCAGCCATATGGCTAGTCAAATGCTCGAATGTGATCTTGTCGATGGATATGATGATATTCATTATCATACAGTATTCTTTGGCGAAACTAATGAAAAGGATATTTCATGGTATGCAGAAGATCCAATCGCAAATTGGCTTGACGAACGTAACACATTTAAAAGTGATGCTCAAGATTATTTCAATGATAAGGATACAACCGAAACGTATAAAACTGATTTTAAGAACGTAGATTGGAATAGCGAAAAATCTGTTGTTCCTTTTGCTTACAAATATCAGGACAGCATCAACACAAAAAATCATGTATATGGCCATTGGCTCAGTTTAGTCAGTTTAGATCCCGAATACGTCGGAATGGGATTTAGCTCAGGAGAAGGGCAACAGAATACATATCCAAATACTGCAACAGCTGGTTTTTCAACAGATAAACCTCAAAATGGTGTTAATGGAACAACAAAAGACTTCAGAGATCTTGCGGAAGAAGCTAAAACTGATACAACGTTACAAAAAACAGCACTAAAAAATGCTGCCGAAGATGCTCAAGTTGCTTATAACAACGCAGTAACAGCTTTCAATACTGCAACAGAGAAATTAGAAGAGGCCAAGACGGAAGTTACGAACTGTGAAAATAAATTAACAGAGGCTAAAAAAGCTGCATCCAATGCTGCTATAGCAATGAATAATGCTCAGTCTGCATATAATACGGCTAAAAAAGCAGAAGAAGATGCAAGCAATACTTATAACGCGGCAAAAGCAGAAGCCGATACTGCTCAAGCTAATGCTAATGATGCACAGAGTAAAGCAAATGCAGCAAAGAAAGCAGCCGAAGAGGCTGCAAACGATCAGGGGCAGGCAGAAACTGCACTTAAAAATGCGAAAAAAAATCTTGAAATAGCGGAAAGCAATCTCAAAATTGCACAAGATAAGAAAGCAAAAGCAGATCAAGACGTAACTGAAACAAAAAGAGCTCTTAATGAAGCCACAGAAACAGCGAACACAGCTAAAGCTAATGCTAATGTTGCAAAAAATGAAGCCGATAAAAAGGCTAAAGAATTAAAGGCAGTAACTGATGCTCGTGATGTTTATAATAAAGCTCAGAAAGCTGCGATCGATGCTGCAAAGATTGCTTCTGACGCACAAAATAAAGCTGATGCGGCTGAGCAGAGAGCAAAAACACTTGATGAAAAGCAGCAATGTCTTAACAATGAAGCTATTAAAGCAAAAACAAAGGCTGACGCACTCAAAGTTATTGCAGATGAAATGAACAATCTGCCATCAGATCAGGATTTCCTTGCAAAACCTGACACAGTTGATCCTGTCATTGATTGGCTTAAGGCTTACGATACAACCAATATGGATATTAAAGCTAGTGTTAATGACTATGCGAGACGCCTTGAAGACGCTAAGAAACTTGCAGAAAAAGCAGCTGATATGCAGATACAAGTCGATGCAGACCAAAAGGCCGCTGAAAAAGCAAGAAGTATTGCGAACGATGCTAAAGTTACTCTTGACAAAGCGAATCAGCGTCTCGCCATTGAAAAGGCCGACAGTGATGCCGCGAAGAAAGTCGATACGATGATCAATGCGCTGCCGAAACATCCGAGCGCCAAGGACCGCGATGGGATCATGAACGTCTACCGCCGTTATCAGGCCCTTTCAGACAGCGCGAAGGCGATGCTGCCTGAAGGCGATTTGGCCAGACTCCTCGCCGCGATGAAAGCTGCGAACGCTGCGAATATCGCGGGCACCAACGGCAATGCCGCAGCAGTAACCGCCAAGACCGCCAACAGCACCGTGTCCGGTTCGCCGAAGACCGGTGACAACACCGCAGCTGGTGCAGAAGCCGCCGCCATCCTCGCTGCGATCGCAGGTTTGGGCTTTGCGCGCAGACGCCGCCGCGAAAGCGAAGAAGACGCGTAAGCACGGAAACGTTAATTAAAATGGAATAGCGCGAATCAGCGCGAAATCAAATAAAAATTCAACCCCTCTTTATGGATAGGCATCCGTAAGGAGGGGTTTTTACGTGCGGTTTTGCGCAAAAAATCCGCAGCCTGAAAAGACAAGCTGCGGATATGTTTTTTAAAAAGAAAGAATCAATAATTGGTCAAATTGGCGAGGGCTTTAACGGTCTCCAGCACGATGCGGCGGTTCATCGCATCGAATAATTCTCCTGATTCCCGGCTGTACTCGACGACCGGGTCGTTCTGCCCGTAGGCGCGCAGGCCGATGCCCTGGCGCAGCTGCGACGTCGCAGTCAAATGATCGATCCACGCCGCGTCGACCTGTCGAAGCAGGACTAAACGTTCCATATTGTTCGCGAGGGTTTCGCCGAATTCAGCGACGTGATCCGCGTGAAGGGCTTTAAATTTGGCCACAAGCGCCTGCTTCAGCGTGTCGAGATCGCGGATTTGGACGAGTTCGTTCTGTGGAATCGCGATGTTGTAGGCCTTGAGCTTTTGGATAAACTGCTGGGTGTCGACCTTATAGTCGTCGGTGACGCATTCGTCGATAATTGCATCGGCCGCGTCGTCGGCCATCGCGTCGATCTGACCGGCGAGGCTGCCGCTTTCCAACACCGCCTGGCGTTCCTTGTAAATCAAATCCCGCTGACGGCTGATGATGTCGTCGTACTTGAGCACGTTCTTGCGCTGGTCGGCGTTTTTGGCCTCGATCAGATCCTGCGCCGCCTTGACCGCCCGCTCCGCGGCCCCGCCGACAATCGGTTTATCTTTAGGATAGTCGGCGTATTTGGCAATTAGTTTTTCGGCCCTCGGCCCGCCAAAAATTTTGAGCAGATTGTCTTCGAGGGAAAGGTAAAATTGCGAGACCCCCGGATCGCCCTGACGGCCGGCGCGGCCGCGGAGCTGATTGTCGACCCGTTCCGATTCATGGCGCTCCGTGCCGATCACGCAGAGACCGCCGGCCTCCCGCACGCCGGGCCCCAGTTTGATGTCGGTGCCCCGCCCGGCCATGTTCGTCGAAATGGTCACGGCGCCCCGCTGTCCGGCCTTGGCGATGATCGCCGCTTCCTGTTCAAGGTGTTTCGCGTTGAGCACAGTGTGGGGAATGCCCGCGCGCGTCAGGGCCGCGCTGAGCTTTTCAGACGCGTTGACCGACGCCGTACCGATGAGCACCGGCTGTCCTTTTTTCAGGCAGGCTTTCACGTGGGCTGTAACGGCGCGCAGCTTGGCCGACTCGGTTGTATAAATTTGGTCTGGCTTGTCGACGCGCTGCACCGGCACATTCGTCGGAATCGAGACGACGTCCATGTGGTAGACAGTGCGGAATTCGTCGGCTACCGTCTGGGCCGTGCCGGTCATACCGGCGATTTTGTCAAAATGCCTAAAATAATTCTGAATCGTGATCGTCGCGAGGGTCTTGGTTTCGCTGTTGATCGTGACGCCTTCCTTGGCTTCAATCGCTTGGTGCAGCCCGTCGGAAAACTGCCTCGAGGGCATCACCCGGCCGGTGTATTGATCGACGATGACGACCTTCCCGTCCTGGACGATGTAGTCCACGCCGTTATCCATCATGCCGTTGGCGTAGAGGGCCTTTTCGATGTCGTGCACCACGGTCGTGTTTTCAGCGGCGGCCAAATTGTCGAGGTGGTAAAAAGCCTCGGCCTTGGCAATGCCGGATTCGGTCAGGGTGATGACCTTTTCCTTTTCCTCTTTTTCGTAATCGGCGGGGGTCAGCGATTTGATGAACCGATCCGCCCGCTCGTATTCGCCGGCGTCTCGGGTCTGATCGCCGGAGATGATCAGCGGCGTGCGGGCCTCGTCGATTAGGATCGAGTCCGCCTCGTCGATGATCGCGAAATGGCGGCGGGGCTGCACCTGGTCGTCCAAATCGGCGGCGATGTTGTCCCGGAGGTAGTCGAAGCCGAACTCGCTGCTCGTCCCGTAGGTGATGTCGCATTGGTAGGCGGCCTTGCGCTCAGCCGTCGACATGCCGCTTGTCACCAGGCCGGTCGTGAGCCCGGCGAAGGCGAAGACTCGGCCCATCTGCTCGGCATCGCGCTTCGCCAGATAATCGTTGACCGTGACGACGAAGACGCCCTTGCCCGAGAGCGCGTTCAAATACGCCGGCATGATCGCCACCAGCGTCTTGCCTTCGCCGGTTTTCATCTCAGCGACACACCCGTCGTTGAGTACCAGGCCGCCGAGGACCTGCACCGGAAAGGGCCGCATGCCGAGCACCCGGCAGGCCGCCTCGCGGATCAGGGCGAAGGCGTGAATCTTGATATCTTCTTCCGCCGCGCCGTCGCGCAGCTTCTGCTTCAGCGCCGCTGTGATCGTCAGAAACTCCGGGTTGGCGAGCTTGTGATAAATGGATTCGAGATCCAAAATCTGCTCGACCTGGCTGCGGTAATGACTGATGTGGAATTGGTTAAAAATCGCGTCTATTTTTTCGTATCTCATAAAGATAATCATATCACAGAATACACACCGATAAGCTATTTTTTCGGTATAAAACTTACAGTGCAGAAGCCGCCGGTCAAATTCATCTTGACATCGTTTTCTAACCGTGTTAAGATAAACCTGCAAAACAAAATATTTCCGATTTGATTCAAAATTTGGAGAGTTGGAGAATGGGATGGAAATGCAGAGTCCTGTTTAATGGATTGCGAGATCTGAAGTCGTGTACGAGATTGCGCAGTTTATTAAACAGGGCTTTTTGTATTTTCAAGGATTGAATTCATCGGGGAGGATGAAAATGAAACAGTATATTTTGGTTATGGATCAGGGCACAACCGGCTCGCGCGGCGTCGTCTACGACGAAACTGGCAATGTCGTCGCCATCGATTACGCGGAATACAAGCAGTATTACCCCCAGTCCGGCTGGTGGGAACAGGACGCCAACGACGTCTGGCAGGTCACTTTGAAAACCTCGCAGAACGCGATCGCCAAGGCCGGTATCACCGGCCAGGACATCAAGGCCATCGGCATCACCAATCAGCGGGAAACCACCGTCATGTGGGACAGCGAAACCGGAGAGCCGGTCTATCACGACATCGTCTGGGGCTGCCGCCGGACGGCACCGATCGTCGAACGCCTCCGTCAGGAAGGCTACAACGCGATGTTCAATCACAAGACAGGGCTGGTGCTCGACCCGACTTATTCCGGAACGAAGATCAGATGGATCCTCGACAACGTGCCGGAAGCGGCGGAAAAGGCAAAACAGGGCAGGCTCAAATTCGGGAACATCGACTGCTGGCTCCTTTGGAATCTCACCTGCGGCCGGGTGCACGCGACGGACTGCTCCAACGCGGCGCGGACGCTGCTGTTCAATCCTTACGAAGGCAAATGGGACAATGCCTTAATTGAGGCGCTGGACGTGCCGGCGGAAATCCTGCCGGAGGTCAAGGATTCGGTGGGCTATTTCGGCACAGCTGATCCCAAATGGTTCGGCGCGGAAATTCCAATCACCGGCATCGCTGGCGACCAGTCGGCTGCGCTCTTCGGCCAGGCCTGCTTCGAAGAGGGCAGCGCGAAAAACACCTACGGCACCTCCGCTGTGCCGCTGATGTTCACCGGCGACAAGGCGCCGCGGACCGAAACGGGGCTGATGACTTTGGCCTGGGGGATCGACGGCCACCTGTCCTATTCGATGGGCGCGTCCATTCTGATTGCCGGCCAGGTGGTGCAGTGGCTTAGAGACAAGATGCAGTTCTTCGAAAAATCCGGCGAATCGGAAGCCATGGCGGCCAGCATCCCCAATAACGGGGGCATCTTCTTTGTACCGGCCTTTACCGGCCTCGGTGCGCCGTTCTACGATCCGAAGGCCAGAGGGATGATCATCGGCATCACCGCGGACACGACCCAGGAACAAATCACCCGGGCGGCCCTCGAATCCATGGCGTACCAGACGCGGGATTTGCTCGAAGACATGGCCGAACATTCAGGCATCGCCCTCAAGGAACTCAAGGTGGACGGCGGGGCGTCCCAGAACGACTTCCTGATGCAGTTCCAGGCGGACATCCTCAACTGCCGCGTCATCCGTCCGAAGGATATTGAAACCACGGCCAAGGGCGCCTGTTATCTTGCGGGGCTGGGCTGCGGCGTCTGGAAGGATCAAAGCGAGCTCAAGGACTTGTGGGAAGCGGACAAGGTGTTTGAACCGCGCATGGGCGATACGGAACGGGAAGCGCTCTACGAACAATGGCGCGAAGCCGTGAAGCGCTCTTCGAACTGGGCGCGCGAATGAGCGGCGCAAAGCGCGGCGGGCATCAGCCGTCAGCCTTTCAGGTGATCCCGTCGATCCGCCGCCTCGGCGATTTGGAGTGGGCGCTAAAGAGCGAACGGCAGACGATTCTGCTCACGGGGGCAGACATCGCCAGTCTGCCGCTGCTCGCCCAAAAGGTCCACGACGCCGGGAAACGGGTGCTCATCAATATGGAGCTTCTCGGCGGATTCGGACGAGACGAGGTCGGGATCAAGCTGCTCAAGCATTACTTCAAGGTCGACGGCGTCATGTCCACCGACCGGATGCGCCTCGGGATGGCGCGCAACATCGGCCTGTACACGATTCAGCGCTTTCTGATCTCTGATTCCAAGGCGCTGGACACGACCCTTCGGATTTTGAAATCTACCCGAGCGCAGGCGGCTGAAATTCTGCCGGCGAAGGTCGCGGTAGACGTGCTGCCCGAGCTTCGCAAGGTGACAGCTATCCCGCTCTGGGCCGGCGGCTTCATTCAGACTCCAGAAGAGATTGAGGCGGTGGAGCGGGCCGGATTCGACGGCGCCACCACCAGTGAAAGGCATTTGTTTTAGATTGGATGAGGATGAACGAAAGTTCAGATCACAATAGAGAGGTGTGTGAAAATGGAAAAATATCTGTTGGGGCTCGACAACGGCGGGACCATGTCCAAGGCGGCCCTGTACGATTTAGAGGGGCATGAAATCGCGGTGTCCAGCCGGAAAACTGAGCTGATTCAGCCTCAGCCGGGCTTCACCGAACGGGACAGCAACGAAATGTGGGCGGCCAACGTCGGCGCGATCCGCGCGGTGATCGCTCAGGCCGGCATCGACAGCGGGCAGATCGTCGGCGTCGCGGCGACGGGCCACGGCAACGGCGTCTACCTGACCCAGGCCGACGGCTCGCCGGCCTACAACGGCATCATTTCGACAGATTCCAGAGGCAACGAATTCGCGGCCCAGTGGCAGCAGGATGGCACCTTTGAAAAAATTCTGCCGAAGACCATGCAGTCCTGCTGGGGCGGCCAGCCGACGACGATCATCAAGTGGTTTTTAAAGTACCAGCCGGAGGTAATCGAACGGACCCGCTGGGTCTTCATGTGCAAGGATTTCATCCGGTTTAAGCTCACTGGCGAGGCCTACGGGGAAATCACCGATTATTCCGGGTCGTCGCTGATGAACGTCCGGGATGTCTGCTACGACAAGGACCTCCTCGCGGAAATGGGCCTCGAGTGCATTTACGACAAGCTGCCGCCGCTGCGCTACTCCGGCGAAATCTGCGGCTACGTGACCGAAGAAGCGGCGGGGTTGACCGGGCTGAAGGCCGGCACGCCGGTGGCCGGCGGCTCGATGGACATTCACGCGTCGGCGATGGCCGTCGGTGTCACCGACGAATCGGCGATGTGCGTGGTCGCCGGAACCTGGAGCATCAACGAGTACATCAGCAAAAAGCCGGTGGTGGACAAGGATTTGTTCATGACGTCGATCGATACGATCCCGGGCTATTGGATGATTCTCGAAGGCAGCCCCACCTCGGCCTCCAATCAGGAATGGTTCTTGACGGAGGTGCTCAAAGGCGTCGACCTCCACGACCGGGGCATTTACGACTACGCCAACGAGGCGGTGGCCCGGGCCGGGGACGACGACAAAGGATTGGTCTTCCTGCCGTTTTTGTTCGGCAGCAACGTCAACATGAACGCCAAGGGTGCCTTCATCGGGCTGCAGTCCTGGCACACCCGGGACGACATGCTCCGTGCGGTGTATGAAGGTATCGTCTTCAGCCACAAATACCACATTGAAAAGCTGCTCAAATACCGGGATGCCCCGGATTTGATCCGAATGGCCGGCGGTGTCGCCAAATCGAAGATCTGGGTGCAGATGTTCGCGGACATCCTGCAGGTGCCGATCGAAGTGGCCCGCAGCCAGGAGCTCGGCGCCCTCGGCTCGGCGATCAACGCCGGCGTGGCCGTCGGGGTCTTCCCGTCCTTTAAGGAAGCGTCGGAGCAGATGGTCGACGTCATGTACACGGCCCAGCCGGATTTGTCGAAGAAGGACGTCTACGACAGGAAATACAGGCGGTATCTGAAGGTCATCGGCGCTCTCGACGGCGTCTGGGACGATTGGAACGAATGAAACAGCGCGTGTAAGCGTAAAGAAATCGAAGGATTATATGGATTTAAAATTAAAAGGTAAAAATGCAATTGTCACCGGCGCCTCGCGGGGCGTCGGCCGCGCCGTGGCCCTCGGGCTGGCGAGAGAAGGGGTCAATCTTGTCGTGACGGCCGGACATATAGAAGGCGCGGAAAAAACAGCTGAGGCGGCGAGAGCCCTCGGCGTGCAGGCGACGGCTTTGGCTGCGGATTTCGCCGATCCGGCCCAGGTCACGGCGATGATGGCGAAGGCGGAGGCTGCCCTCGGCGAGATGGATATCCTGATCAACGACGCAGGGATTTTCCTTCAGGGCTGGTGTCAGGATATCAGCCTCGAGGACTGGCAGCGGACCTTCAACGTCAATTTGACGGCGTCTTTTCTGACGTCTCAGTATTTCGCGAAGGCGAATCTCGACGCCGGGCGGGGCGGTAAAATCATCAACGTCAACTCTCAGGCGGCTTTTCACGGCTCGACCACCGGCCACGTTCATTACGCGGCGTCTAAGGCCGGCATGGCGGCGATGACCATTTCGATGGCGAGAGAGCTTTCGCCGAAGGGCATCACGGTCAACGCGGTGGCGCTGGGCATCGTCGAAACGGACATGATTGCGAAGAGCATGGCCGAGCATCCGGGCTATTACGAAAGCCGGATTCCAATCGGTCACGTCGCAAAGCCCGAGGAGGTCGCGGACGTCATCGTCTTTCTGGCTTCAGAACCGGCGGGCTATATGACCGGCGCGACGGTCGACCTCACCGGCGGCATGCTGATGCGGTAAATTGGAACAAAAGGGAGGCGTAAAATTTGAAAGCTGAAAATCAGAAACTATACGACGTGATCGTCATCGGCGGCGGGATCACCGGCACCGGGATCATTCACGAGCTGGCGAAATACGACATCGATGTGGCGCTTTTAGAGCGCAAAAACGACATCGGCATGGGCGCGACGAAGGGCAACGGCGGGGTGGTGCACCCCGGCTACGATCCTCATCCCGGGACGCTCAAGGCGAAGCTGAATCCCCGGGGCGCGCGGATGTACCCGCAGCTCGCGAAGGATCTCGATTTCAATATCCGTCACACGGGTACCCTCGTCGTCGCTTATTCTGAACAGGATTTGAAGAAGGTCGATGAGCTCTGCGACAACGCGCGGATCAACGGCGTCGAACAGGTGGAACGCATCGACGCGGCCCAGCTGCAGAATCGGGAGCCCAATATCAACAAAAAGGCCCTCGGCGCGCTTTTGGCCCACACGACGACGATGATCGATCCCTTTGAGGTGGCGGTGGCCTTTGCCGAAAACGCGAAGGTGAACGGCACTGATATCTTCCTGGAATCTGAAGTGACTGGCATTTCGAAAGACGCGGACGGCAATTTCACCGTGCAGACGAACCACGACACTTATCGGACGCGCTACATCGTCGATGCGGCGGGCATCTACGCCGATGACGTCGCCGCGATGGCCGGCATTCACGAGTACAAAATTCAGGGGCGCCACGGCAATCTCTGTGTCGTCGACAAAAACCTGCCGACGCCGATTCACACGGTCATGTTCCCGTGCCCGAGTCCGGACACCAAGGGCATCGCGTTGATCCCGATGCCCCACGGCAATTACATCATCGGCTCCACTGCGACGATGCGCACCGACAAGGAAGACACGAGCAACGACGCGAAGGGCATTCAGGATCTGCTCAACGGCGCCCATCACTTGATTCCGGGATTTGACGACGGGTCAGTCATCCGCACCTTTGCCGGGCAGCGGCCGGTGGCGTTAAACAACGATAACGACTTTTGGATCTGCGAATCGGAAACCGTGCCGCACTTCATCCACGCGGCAGGCATTCAGTCGCCGGGGGCGGCCTCTTCGCCGGGGATCGCCGAATACGTCCGCGATTTGTTGGCGGACGCAGGGCTCGATCTGAAACCCCGACCGGGCTACAACAAGTACCGCAAGGCGCCGGTGGATTTCAGCGAATGCACCGACGAGGAAAAGGACCAAATCATCGCGCAGGACCCGCGCTACGGCCAGATTGTCTGCCGCTGTGAAACGGTTACGGAAGGGGAAATCGTTGCGGCGATTCACCAGACCCTCGGCGCGCGGACCGTCGAAGGCGTCAAACGCCGCACCCGCGCGGGCATGGGCCGCTGCCAGAGCGGCTTCTGTCAGTTCAAGGTCATGAAGATTCTGGCACGGGAATTGGGCATTCCGGAAGAAGAAGTGAAGTTCGAAGAAGACCATTCGCCGGTTTTGTTCGGGCCAGTGAAGAAATAAAGGAGAATCAGAGTGAAGACTTATCAATACGATGTGGTAGTGGTCGGCGGCGGGCCGGCCGGTCTGGCGGCGGCCCTCTCGGCCAAAAAGCAGGGCGCCAGCGTGGCGATTCTCGAACGCAACGCGGAGCTCGGCGGCATTCTCGAGCAGTGCATTCACGCCGGATTCGGCCTCCACGTCTTCAAGGAAGAGCTGACCGGCCCGGAATACGCCGAACGGTTCATCGACCAGGTTGTGGATCAGGACATCGACGTGTTTTTGAACACGATGGTGCTGGACATTACCAAGGACCGCCACGTCTCGGCGATCTGCGGCGAAGGGGTGCTTCATTTTGAAGCGGGGGCTGTGATCCTCGCGATGGGCTGTAGGGAACGGACCCGGGGCGCCATCCGCATCCCAGGGGATCGCGGCGCCGGCGTGTTCACCGCCGGAATCGCCCAGCGCTACATCAACCTTGAAAACATGAAGCCTGGAAACCGCGCGGTCATTCTCGGATCAGGGGACATCGGCCTGATCATGGCCAGACGGCTAACCCTCGAGGGCATTGAAGTCGAAGGGGTTTACGAAATTATGCCCTATCCCAACGGGCTGTACCGCAACATCATCAACTGCCTGGACGATTTTGACATTCCGCTGCATTTGTCCACAACGATCACGCGGATCAACGGCAAGGACCGCGTCCATTCGGTAGAGGTCGCACAGGTGGACGAACACCGCAACCCGATTCCGGGAACCGAACGGGAAATCCCCTGCGATACGGTGCTGCTTTCGGTCGGGCTGATCCCCGAAAACGAGCTGAGCCGGAAGGCGGGCGTGCCCCTCGACCCGGTGACGAAGGGCCCGATTGTCGACGAAAATCTCGAAACCGCAGTGCCGGGGATTTTTGCCTGCGGCAACGTCCTGCACGTGCACGACGTCGTCGACTACGTGACGGCGGAAGCCCAGGAAGCTGGCGAAAAAGCGGCCCTTTACGCCAGAAACGCGCTGCAACATTCAGAACAGCAGCTCGCCGTGAAAGCCGAGGGCGCGGTGCGCTACACGGTGCCGGGCTTTGTCGATCCGGCGGACGGCGCAGACAAGCAGATTAAATTCAGAGTCGGCGCGCCGATTGCAAGCGGTGTGACGGTCATCCGCTCAGGTGGGCAGGAAATTTACCGGGAAAAGAAGGCCCATCGTTTCCTGCCGAGCAATATGGAAATTCACACGGTCAAATGCGATGCCCTCGCAGGCTGTGCGGAACCGCTGACCGTGACAGTTGAAACCCAGGCATAATGAGGAGGCCAGAATGAAAAAAGTAAAAATGAGCTGTACGACCTGCCCGAACAGCTGTGAGCTTTTAGCGACGATTGAAGACGACCAGGTGGTCGCGGTAGAAGGCAATTTGTGCAAACGGGGCGTCGATTTTGCAGAGAGCGAATGGCGCTGCCCAGTGCGGACTCTGACATCGACGATGATCCTCGACACTGGCGCCAAGGCAGTGCTCGTGCCGGTGCGTTCGGCCAAGCCGATTCCGAAGGCTGTGATGAAGGACGCGATGCAGGCCATTCAGGCGAAGCATCTGCATCACGCCGTTAAAATGGGCGAGTCGCTGATCGCCAATGTGGCGGGGACCGGCGTCGACATCGTCGCGGCCAAAACCGTCAGGATGTAGGCGGACGCGATGCTAGTCAAAATGAGTGCGCTTCTGAAAGAAGCTTACGACAAGCACGTCGGCGTCGGCGCCTTCAACACACCGAATTTAGAGGCGGTGCGTGCGACGGTCGCGGCCGCTGAGGCGCGGGGCGAGGGCGTCATTCTCCAGCACGCTCAGCTTCACGAATCCCTGATGCCGATGGACGTGATCGCGCCGGTGATGCTCGATGCGGCGAAACGTGCGTCGGTGCCGGTCGCCGTGCACCTCGATCACGGTGAAGATCTGGATTATTTAAAGCGGGCGCTGGAGCTGGGCTTCACATCGATCATGATCGACGCCTCAGCCCAACCTTACGAGGACAATGTGGCGGTCACGAAGGCAGCGGTCGAGATGGCCAAGGCCTACGACGCGGACGTTGAAGCGGAGCTCGGCCGGGTTATCCGCCCGGCCTCCGGCGGCGGTACCGACGATCCCGACAATCTGCCGCCAGACGCGGCCTACACCGATCCGGCAGCGGCCAAAGCCTTTGTCGACGCGACGGGCGTCGACTGCCTGGCTATCGCCTTCGGCACGGCCCACGGGGTCTACACGTCCAAGCCGGTGCTCGACGTGAACCGGGTTGCCGAGGTGCGGGAGGCGGTGCAGCTGCCGCTGGTCATGCACGGCGGTTCCGGCGTCACTGATGACGAAATGCAGAAGGCCATCGCAAACGGCATCTGCAAAATCAATTATTTTACGTACATGTCACTCGCCGGCGGCGCCGGCGTCCGGGCGCTAATCGACGGTGCCGACGACCCGGCTGGCCTGCGCTTCGATCAAATGGCTCAGGCGGCTCAGGACGCGATGCAGGCCGACGTCGAGCGGGCCATGGCGGTGTTTTCCAGGGGTTAAACTTAAATTAGACAAAAAAAGTCTTGATTTCATTTTATTCTGTGTTATATTAATAGGCACAAAATGAAGACGAAATGAGGAGGACTCCGATGAAAATTACAAAAGACATGTTAACCGGCGACGTTGTCGCTAAATATCCCGAAGCGGCCCGCGCATTGATGATGATCGGCATGGGCTGCATCAGCTGCCCGGCTGCCGCAATGGAATCCATCGGCGATGCGTCTATGGTTCACGGCCTCGACGGCGATCAGGTGGTCGAATATTTAAACGACACCCTGCATCTGAACGACGAAGCGGACGAAGTGGCGGCGGACGCACAATAAGCGTAAGCGCATTCGCGGGAAATAAAAATAAAAAGGCTGTTGCTTTTCGGCACAGCCTTTTATTTTGTGCTATAATATAGGCCGTTTAAAAAGAAAATTTATTTATGCGAAAGGATTGTTATGGGGAAAAATAAGGGCAAAAAAGTAGAAGCCATTACACCGCGGGACGTCGATTTTGCGCGGTGGTACACGGATGTCATCTCCAAAACGGAAATGGTCGACTACGCGCCGGTTAAAGGATTTATGGTCATTCGCCCGTACGGCTACGCGATCTGGGAAAATATCCAGAAGCTGTACGACGCAAAATTCAAGGCGACAGGCCATCAGAACATGTATTTTCCACTTTTGATTCCGGAAAGCATGCTCCAGAAGGAAGCGGAACACGTCGAAGGCTTTGCGCCGGAAGTCGCCTGGGTCACAGAAGGCGGCGGCAAAAAGTTAAACGAACGCCTGGCCATTCGGCCGACGTCGGAAACGATCATCTGCTCGATGTACAGCAAGTGGCTGCATTCCTACCGTCAGCTGCCGTTTTTGTACAACCAGTGGGCCAACGTCGTGCGCTGGGAAAAGACGACGCGTCCGTTCCTGCGCACCTCTGAATTCTTGTGGCAGGAAGGCCACACCCTCCATGAAACCGCTGAAGAAGCGCAGGAAGAAACGATGCGCATGCTCGGCATTTACCGAGAAGTCGCCGAAAAGGATCTGGCGATTCCGATGGTGGTGGGGCGCAAGAGCGAAAGCGAAAAATTCGCCGGCGCAGCGGCGACCTACACGATGGAAGCCCTGATGCACGACGGCCAGGCGCTCCAGTCAGGCACCTCCCACAATCTGGGCCAGCATTTCACCAAGGCGTTCGACATCACTTACCTCGACCGCAACAACGAACAGCAGTACCCGTACCACACGTCCTGGGGCGTGTCTACACGGCTCATCGGCGGGCTCATCATGGTCCACGGCGACGACAACGGGCTGGTGCTGCCGCCGCACATCGCGCCGATTCAGGTGGCGATCATCCCGATCGCGGCGCACAAGCCGGGTGTGCTTGACGCAGCGCAGGATCTGAAAAAACGCCTCGAAGGCCGATTCAAGGTTACCCTCGACGATTCGGACAATTCGCCGGGATGGAAATTCAATCAGTGGGAAATGAAGGGTGTGCCGATCCGCGTCGAACTCGGACCGAGAGACCTCGAAAAGAACCAGTGTGTCCTGGCGCGCCGCGACAACGGCGAAAAGGTACCGGCGTCTCTCGACGGCATCGAAGACACGATCGGCGATCTGCTTGAAACCATTCAGCAGAACCTGTACGACAAAGCGCTGAAGGCCCGTGAAGAAAAGACGTCCACAGCCGAAAACATGGACGAATTCAAGCAGCGCCTCGCTGAAAATCCGGGCTTTATCAAAGCCAATTGGTGCGGCAATCCGGCCTGCGAAGACAAGATTCACGAAGAAACCGGCGCCTCCTGCCGCTGCATCCCCTTTGACGACGAACAGGAAGTCATCGGAGACGGCTCCTGCGTCTGCTGCGGCAAGCACGCCGACAAGATGGCTTATTTCGCACGCGCCTATTAAAGACGGCTTAAAAATGCGAAAATGGCTTGAAGTTGTCAATCATATTATATATAATGTTATGGAACGTTTTTTAACGACGCCTTTAATTTATTTTAATTTTAAATAAGGAGATATGACCAATGGCAAAAGAAAAATTTGATAGATCGAAACCGCATGTAAACATCGGGACAATCGGTCACGTTGACCACGGCAAAACCACATTAACCGCAGCCATCACCAAAGTGCTGCACGCGAGATATGGCTCTGGTGAAGAAGTCGCATTCGAAAACATCGACAAAGCACCAGAAGAAAGAGAACGTGGGATCACCATTTCAACCGCACACGTTGAATACGAAACCCCGAACCGTCACTACGCACACGTCGACTGCCCGGGCCACGCTGACTACGTTAAGAACATGATCACTGGGGCTGCTCAGATGGACGGCGCCATTCTGGTCGTTTCAGCAGCTGATGGTCCAATGCCGCAGACCCGTGAACACATCCTGCTCGCTCGTCAGGTCGGTGTGCCGTACATCGTTGTCTTCTTGAACAAAGCAGACCAGGTCGATGACCCAGAACTGATCGAACTCGTCGAAATGGAAGTTCGCGACCTGCTCAACGAATACGACTTCCCAGGCGACGACACCCCAATCATTGTCGGTTCCGCACTGAAGGCACTGGAAGATCCAATGGGCCCAGACGGCGACAAGATCATCGAACTGATGGAAGCTGTCGACAGCTACATCCCAGAACCGAAGAGAGACTTAGACAAACCATTCCTGATGCCAGTCGAAGACGTCTTCTCCATCACCGGCCGTGGTACAGTTGCAACCGGCCGTGTTGAAAGAGGGGTTGTCCACATCGGCGACGAAGTCGACATTGTCGGGATCAAAGAACCGAGAAAGACCACTGTTACCGGTATCGAAATGTTCCGTAAATCACTGGACGAAGGCCGTTCAGGTGACAACATCGGGGCACTGCTTCGTGGGATCGATCGTACACAGATCGAAAGAGGTCAGGTTCTGGCACAGCCGGGCACCATTCACCCGCACACCCACTTCACTGCACAGGTTTACGTTCTGACCAAAGAAGAAGGCGGCCGCCACACCCCGTTCTTTGACGGATACCGTCCGCAGTTCTACTTCAGAACAACCGACGTCACCGGCGACATCAAACTGCCGGAAGGCGTAGAAATGGTCATGCCTGGCGACCACATCGAAATGGAAGTCACCCTGATCACGCCAATCGCTATTGAAGAAGGTTTAAGATTCGCTATCCGCGAAGGCGGCCACACGGTTGGTTCCGGCGCTGTTGCGAAGATCATCGACTAATCTTCAAAAACAAAGCAATCAAATAAAAGCTCGTGTCGTACGGCACGAGCTTTTTTTAATGCTTAGAAAAATGATTGAGAATAGAGAAAGCTTACAGGCAGTCTTTTGGGTAGCGGTTCGGCAGATCCTTGAGGTAGGCGATCCACTCGTCGGGGCTTTTAAGCTTGATTCGGCCGCTTAAAATATCTTGACTCGAGACCAGCACGAGCTTTTCCGGGTAAATCCGTTCCTCAATCGGAAGAATCTTGAAATCGTGGACGAGCCCCCAGTCGCTGAGCCGGGAGGCGGCGTTGAGCGCGGTAAAGGAGAGAGCGTCGGCGAAATGCTGGCGGAGATAAGCGTCGACGTTGAGCTTTCGCAGGTTGTAATTGTGCGGGATGTTTTCGCGGATCAGCTTTTTGAATTCCTTTTCAAAGACTGTGAACAAATCGGCCAGCATATCGAGCAGGTAGCCCTGATAGTCTTTCCGCTTAGCCTTCGAATGGCAGCCCTCGCCGAACAGCGAACAGTAGTCGAGCACAAAGGAACCGCAGAGACGGCCGAAATCCTGGGCGATTGGACCAAACCCGGCGAATTCGCCGTCGATGATTTTCAGGTGGTCGTCGTCGATCATAATGTTGGACGCGTGCAGGTCCGTGTGAATCAGACATTCCTTGTCGTCGGTGAACAGCTTGCTCAGCCGCGTAATTTCCGTCTGGACGGCCTCGTCGTGGATGATGTTCTGCCGCAGCGGGGCGACAGCCTCGGGCATCGCGCGTTCCGGCGAGACGATCACGCAGGATTTGAATAAAAAGGTGTAGAGCGCGGTCACTTCCGGGTTGTCGAAATACTTGAGCAGGGTCTGTCTGCGGTAGGCGGTCATGTTCAGAGCCGACGAATAAAATAAATTGTCGGCGAGAAAAGCGCCGAGCTGACGCCCGAGGCGCGGGTATTTTTTGAACCGCGTAAATTCGTAGCGCAGCAGGCTCAGATCAGACAAGTCTTCCATGACAATGACGCCGTTGGGGCGGTCGAGCAGGTAGATTTCAGGGCAGATGCCCGGACGGATTTGATTCCAGAAAATCAACGCGGCGATTTCGTACTGCATCCGGCTTTGGTCGAGCTGCCAGTTGGAGACGTAGGCGTCGGGGCTCTTGCGCTGCTGACGGCTGACGGGGACATCGAGAATCTGCTTGATGACCACTGAACGGCCGTCGCTGCCGCGCACGCGGTAGATCAGATTGACAAAGCCCTCGGCGCTTTCCTTGACCTTGCGCAGGTCCTCGACAATGAGACGGCAGGTTCTGGAAAAGATTCCGCGATCCTTGAGGTACGCGTCAATTTGGGCTTCGGTCTTTAATACAGTGATGGCGTCGTTTGACATCAGCATCCCTCCTTTTCATGTTTCTAAAATCATTTCATTTTAAAGGTTTACGATATTATTATTTTACCATAATTTGTAACGCGGCCGGGTATCATCCTCCGATAATAATTGGGTACGCGCCGGATAGAAATTTGCTGTAGCGTTTATTCCTTTGAATCAATTAAAAAAACGAGACCCTTGCGGATCTCGTTTTTTTGTGTCGACAATTAGTGGACAATCAGCGGGTTTAATGTGAGATTGTGGCGCACGCTTTCGCAGCAGGCGTGGAACGCGGCTTTTTCATCGTCAGGCAGGGAATATTCGACGATTTCGATGATCCCGTCAGAGCCGACGATCGCCGGGACGCCGATGAACAGCCCGGATTCGCCGTATTCGCCGCAAAGCTCGGTGCTCACTGGCAGAATCGCCTTTTCGTCGTGATAGATGACGTGGACGATGCGGGCCAAAGTGCTGCAGATGCCGTATTCGGTGCAGCCCTTGCCGCTGACCGTTACCCAGGCGTTTTGGACGACCTGCTTGCGGATGTCTTCGTGTTCAAATTGAAAACGGGGGTCGCGCTTTGCGAGTTCAGTCAATTTCTTGCCGCCGAAAGTAATCTGCGACCAGGGGACCATGATGGCGTTGCCGTGTTCGCCCATCATGCAGCCGTAAATCGAGTGGTGCGCGATTCCGGTTCTCCGGTAGAGCACGTTTTTCAGCCGCGCGGAGTCGAGACCGGTGCCGGTGCTGAAGACGCGCCCTCTTGGCAGCCCGGACAGCTTCGCGATTTGATAGGTGACGATATCGCAAGGGTTGGTGATGTTGACGATGATACCGTCAAAGCCGCTGGCCATCACCTTAGGAATAAAGTCGGTTACCTGAGGAATCGTGAAATCCAATTCCTTGAGGCGGTCGTTGTTCGACGCCGCGAGAATGGCGACGTTGCCAATGGCATTGACGATAATGTCCACGTCGCCGAGATCGCCGTAATCCGCTACGTTAATTTCCACGGTGTGCGGGCAGTTGGCCACCGCGTCACGAAGGTCCTGGCATTCGCTGACGACCTTGTCGTGATTCGTGTCGACCAGATACAGCTCGTCGACGATGCCTTGGAGCGCAAGGGAATACGCGCAGTGGGCGCCGACGTGGCCCAGACCGATGATGGCAACTTTTCTCTTTTTAATCAAAATCATACGCCTTCTTTCCTTAGAGAAAATGAGTGATAAATTAATTACCCTCCGAATTATATCGATTACAAAATTATTATAGTACAAATCCATTACCGCTGCGAAAAGAAGTGCAGTAAATTTTGAATAAATAATGGTATCTATTTTTGATACGAAGAGGACGATTCACTTGCTCTTTTTTTCAATTAAGGATATTAATTCAAACAAAAAGATATTTTTGGATAAATATATTGTATTCAGCGCATAATCATGATAAAATGAAATCGAAGTCATAATATTACAACAAGAAAAAACTAAGGAGGTGTAAGATTATGAAAAAGAAAATGCTGAGCCGGCTTATGGCTGTGGTGTGTGTGGCGGCGCTGGCCCTCGGTTTGACGGCCTGTGGCAGTGACAAAAAGGAAGTGGAATCGGCAGCGAAGACCTTTATGACGTATTGCGACGATGGCGATTTTACTTCAGCGCAGAAGATGTGCTCAAGTTCCGCGTCGACTTCTCTCGATATCGACGAAAACATGGAAGATACGTTCAAAAAAGGTTTTTACTCAAGTTTTTCCAGTATGGGAATTTCAGAATCTGATTTATCTCAGTCTGCTCAGGATTCAGTCAATGATCTGATGAAATATTACAAAAAGAATTTGATTAAATCTTACACGATTAACGACGATTATGATGACAACGACAAATCGCTGTCGGTTAAAGTATCTATTCTTGATCCGAACAGTATGAATAGTTCAACTTTTACGAACTCAGTTTCTACCTTGAGTCAGAACTACTTTGCGCAGCATCAGAGCGAATTGATGAGCGCGTACAGTTCCGGCGGCGAAAAGGGATTAAATGTTGCGCTTTTCAACGGCATCATGCCGGAAGCAATTGAGAAGGCAAAATCGCAGATGATCGATACCGCTTCAACCAAGGATTATACTTGGAAGTTAACCTTTGAAAAGGACGGCGGCGACTGGAAGGTTAAGAGCGCGAAGGAAACCAAAGCGAATTAAATAATCGAACAAAAAATCGAGATCCGATTGAATAGGATCTCGATTTTTTATTATCGTAATCAAGCGACCTGCTCACAGCCGCCGGTTTTGAGAATCCGGTTGGCGAGGTGCTTCGCGTTGACAAATCCCTGCTCGACTAAGGACGAAGTGGCGGCCTTCAGGGCTGGCACAAAGGCAGCGCTGAGGCGGCTTAAATGCTGGGCGGCGATTTTGGCGCCGAGACCGCACGTCTTGGCCGCGCGGGCAAAATCCTCCGGCGTGATGTCGTCGAGAGACAGGTGATCGCCGATTTTAAAGGCCATGTTGCGGGTTGAACTCGGGTAAATAGAGGTCGAGATCAGATCGTAAGCCGGCGCCAGCCGAATCGACGTCAGCGTTTCGTCGTAAAGCAGCGAAAAATTTTTCAAATGATTGTCGGTGTTGCCGATCAAAAAATTGAAAATCACCAGATCCCACAGCTTCAGCTGGTCGACAATCGGGTTGGCCGAATAGCGCCGCAGCAGGTCGAACATTTTCGGCAGATAATGGTCGTTCGGCCCCTCGTATTTATTCGCTGAGGGAATGCCGAGGGCCTGAGCGAAATCCTCCTGGTGGAGGCGTTGGGGCATTGGCGTGCCTTTGGCCGTCGGCGTCGAGCGCGAGAAGCTCCTGTCGTAGCGGCGCGTCGCGAGGAGCACGTCCTGGTCCCGGCCGAGGCCGACGTTGACGATAAAACTCTGCGGCACCGAAATGCCGAGGCGATCGGCCGTCGTCAGGGTCAGCTGCTCGTTGGTGACGATGTTGTCGAGGCGGACGTGGCTTTGCTTGACGATGTGGGTGCTCGGCGCGTTGCCCTTGGGCAGAAACCACTCGCCGGTATTGGGATTGTGGTAGAGACCGACCTTGCCGGAGGCGCCGGTCAGCGACAGATGCGCTTTGGTGACGAGCTGGGTGGAGACGGTTACACCTTCGTTGGCGAGGTCGCGGACTTGTTCCATCGAAAGCTTCTCGTAAGACGGGCGCGGCGCAGGCTCGTTGGGATCGCAGATCGTAACCGCGCCGAGACATTCCCGGCCCAGCATTTTGAGCAGGGTGAGGTAATCGTCGGCGTCGATGTGCATCCAGGCAGCGACGGAACGGCGCGTGAAGCCCTCGGGCAGCAGCCCCTCGAAATAGTTTCGGGTGCTTTCAGGTGAAAAAGGGTCCTTTTGAAGGGGTAGATGGAGGGAAATGGGCCTGGCATTTTCTCGGGAGAGATAATCCGGCGCGTATTGAAACTGGGGCAGCGGCGAGTAGGCGTCCGATAGGGTGCCGACTAACACGGGCTGCCCGCAGATTTCAATCATGACATTTAACGCGTTCACGCGTTGGAGCCTCTGGCGTTGAGCGTCGTGTCGAGGCCGAGCAGGTTGGCCAGGTAGAGGGCTTTGCCGAGCTCGGCGGTGGGCTTGCCCCGTTCGAGGTCGGAAATAAAACTGATACTGAAGCCGGTAAATTCAGAGAGAAAAGCCTGTGTGTAATGCAGCTGCTTTCTGCGGTTGCGCAGGGCGGCACCAAATTCTGAGGTGTCATTAATTTTCATAAATGTAATTCCCCCATTTAATTAAAAATTAAGCCGAACGGCGAAAAAATAAAATGGTCGATAAAAAATGAGCCGTACGGCTTTATTTGTTTTGCAAGATGTATTATAAAAAAATTCGGAGGAATTGTCAAACGAAAGGCTTGACAATCTTAAAACGGCATGATAACATGCTCAATTGAACTTAAGTGCAAAAATTTATACGTAATTTTAAAAAAAATTCAAAAAAATTTTTGTGTTTCTCAAAAAAACTTTATAAATTGTGAATGCAAAAAGGCATGGATGGGCGTGAAACCGCTGATCAAAGGCGGTTTGAAGGAATTTTCATTTTTCCGGATTCGTTTTTTCAACTGATCAAAGGTTGGAAATTTCATCGATACCTTTTCTTTTTTGCTGTCTGAGTGTGTTTTTATTGGATTCGAAGGAGACAAACGCTAATGGTACAAGTACATCCTGTTCGATCTGGACTTCGTATCAGACAAAGCTTCTCGAAAATTGAAGAAGTTCTCGAGATGCCGAATCTGCTGGAGGTTCAGCTGGATTCCTACAAGTGGTTCCTGGAAAAGGGCCTGCAGGAAGTTTTCGACGACATGCGCGAAATCACGGACTACACCGGAAATCTCGTGCTGCAGTTCGTCGATTACGATCTGGAAGACAAAACGAAGTATTCGATCGAAGAATGCAAGGAAAGAGATCAAACCTATTATCAGCCGCTGAAAGTTCGCGTGCGCTTGATTAATAAGGAAAAGAACGAAGTCAAGGAACAGAAGGTTTATCTGGCCGATCTTCACAAAATGACGCCAACCGGCACCTTCATCGTCAACGGGGCCGAACGTGTCATCGTCAGCCAGCTGGTCCGTTCGCCGGGGTCGTACTTCACCTCAGAAATGGACAAGAAAAACCGTATTCCGCTGTATCAGTCCCAGATCATCCCGAACCGCGGGGCCTGGCTCGAATACGAATCCGACGCCAACAATCTGCTCTGGGTCAAGATCGACCGAACCCGTAAGATTTCTCTGACGCTGATGCTCAGAGCCTTCGGCCTCGGCGACGACAGCGACATCATCGGTGTCTTCGGCGAAGACCCGCGTTTGATCGAAACCATGAAGAAGGACGCGGCCGGGGAAGTCAACAACCGCATCAGCGGGCTTTTGGAAATTTACCGCCGTCTGCGCCCGGGCGAACCGCCAACAGTGGAATCGGCAGAATCCCTTCTGACCTCGATGTTCTTCGACGACCGCCGCTACGATTTGGCGAAGGTCGGCCGTTACAAGTACAACAAGAAGCTGGCGCTGGCAGCCCGTTTGATCGGTCAAATCGCTTACGACGACGTCATTGACGAAGAAACCGGCGAAATTTTGATCGAAAAGGGCCAGAAATTCGATAAGGCGACAGCCTGGGCCATCCAGAACGCAGGCATCAACACCGTCCGCGTGGCCGTCACCATTGACGGTGAAGAGGCACCGTTCAACGTCATCGGCAACGACTTCGTCGATCTGACCAAACAGGATCTGCCTTTCGACACGGCGGACCTCGGCATCAAGGAATTCGTCTACAAACCGGTGCTCGACGAAATCATGAACGACGAAGGCCTTAGCGACGAAGAAAAACACGACGAAATCAAGCGTCGTCACCGTGAACTGGTGCCGAAGCACCTGCTCCACTCTGATTTGTACGCGACTGTTTCCTATTTTATGGGCTTGGAATACGGTATTGGCGAAACCGACGACATCGACCACTTGGGCAACCGTCGTCTGCGCTCTGTCGGGGAACTGCTCCAGAATCAGTTCAGAATCGGCCTATCCAGAATGGAGCGGGTGGTGCGCGAACGCATGAGCGTGCAGGATGACGAAATTCTGACGCCTCAGAGCCTCATCAACACCCGTCCGATCAACGCGGCCCTCAAGGAATTCTTCGGTTCCTCCCAGCTGTCGCAGTTCATGGACCAGAACAACCCGCTGTCGGAATTGACCCACAAGCGCCGTCTGTCGGCATTGGGGCCGGGCGGTTTGTCCAGAGAACGTGCCGGCTTTGAAGTGCGAGACGTTCACGACTCCCACTACGGCAGAATGTGCCCAATTGAAACCCCTGAAGGTCCGAACATCGGGCTGATCGGGTCGCTGGCGATTTACGCCCGCATCAACGAATACGGCTTTATCGAATCGCCATACCGCCGTGTCGTCGACGGGGTCGCCACTGACGAAGTCGTTTACCTGGCTGCCGACGAAGAAGGGGAATACGCGATCGCCCAGGCCAACGAACCGCTGGACGAAAACAACCGTTTCGTCAACGAACAGGTCACCGGCCGTGTCGGCAAAAACCGTGACTTCACGACCATCCACCGCGAAGAAGTCGACTTCATGGATGTGTCGCCAAAACAGGTTGTCTCTGTCGCAGCCGCGCTGATTCCATTCCTCGAAAACGACGATGCCAACCGCGCACTGATGGGCGCCAACATGCAGCGTCAGGCTGTGCCATTGCTCAAGCCGGAAGCGCCGTTGGTCGGGACCGGGATGGAAGCCAAGGCGGCCCACGACTCCGGAGACTGCCAGATCGCCAGACGCGCCGGCACTGTCGCCTACGTCTCTGCGGACACGATCCGCATCCGTCCGGACGAAGGCGAAGGCATGGACGTCTATCACCTCCAGAAATACGAAAGAACCAACCAGGGGAACTGCATGAATCAGCGCCCGCTGGTTTATCACAATCAGCACGTCGACGCCGGAGAAATCATTTCCGACGGGATGGCCACCGAACAAGGCGAACTGGCCCTCGGCCGCAATGCCCTGATCGGCTTCATGACCTGGGAAGGCTACAACTACGAAGACGCGGTCCTGCTCAACGAAAACCTGCTGAAGGAAGACCGCTACACCTCGATTCACATCGCTGAATTCGAATGCGAAGCCCGGGAAACGAAGCTGGGACCGGAAGAAATCACCCGCGACATTCCAAACGTCGGGGAAGACGCACTGAAGAAGCTCGACGAAAACGGGATCATCTACATCGGGGCAGAAGTCAAATCCGAAGACATCCTGGTCGGGAAGGTCACGCCGAAGGGCGAAACCGACCTGTCACCGGAAGAAAAACTGCTCCGCGCGATTTTCGGCGAAAAAGCCCGCGAAATCCGCGACACCTCCTTGAAGGTGCCTCACGGTGAACAGGGGATTGTCGTCGACGTCAAGGTCTTCTCGAGAGCCAACAAGGACGAAGATTTGAAACCGGGCGTCAACACGATGGTCCGCGTTTACATCGCGACGAAGCGCAAGATCTCCGTCGGGGATAAAATGGCCGGCCGCCACGGGAACAAAGGGGTTATCTCCCGCATTCTCCCGCAGGAAGATATGCCATTCCTCCCGGACGGTACACCGCTGGACATCTGCCTGAACCCGTTGGGCGTGCCGTCTCGTATGAACATCGGGCAAGTCCTCGAAGTGCACCTCGGGATGGCATTGAGATCCCTCGGTCTGCACATCGCGACACCGGTTTTCGATGCCGCCAACGAAAACGACATCCGCGACCTCTTAGTTGAAGCCGGCCTGCCGGAAGACGGCAAGGTTCAGCTTTACGACGGCCGTACCGGCGAACCTTTCGACGGGCGCGTCACCGTTGGGGTTATGTATTACTTGAAGCTGCACCACCTGGTTGACGACAAGATGCACGCCCGTTCAACCGGCCCGTACTCATTGGTCACCCAGCAGCCGCTCGGCGGCAAGGCGCAGTTCGGCGGACAGCGTTTTGGTGAAATGGAAGTCTGGGCTCTCGAAGCTTACGGCGCAGCCCACACCCTCCGAGAAATTCAGACGATCAAGTCCGATGACGTCGTCGGCCGTGTGAAGGCTTACGAAGCCATCGTCAAGGGCGAAAATATTCCGGAACCTGGCCTGCCTGAAGCCTTCAAGGTTTTGATCAAGGAACTCCAGGCCCTGGCCCTCGACGTGACGGTCAACACCGCAGACGGCGAACACCTCGACGTCTTGGATATTGACTTGGCTCAGGAAGCTTACGATAACGGCGAATTCGATCAGAAGAAGCCGCACGAACATCACGACGACGAAGGAGAAGGCGAAGAACACGACGAAGAACAGGCGGCACAGTCGCTGTTCGACGATTTGTCAGGCGCCTCCGACGATCAGATGGCGACGGAAGACGATTATTCCGACGAAGATATGTTCGGCATTATCAACGGCCAGGATATCGATGCGGATTTGAACGATAATGAGGAGTAAAAGATGATCAATCCACAGGAGTTAAAATTTGAATCGATCCAGATCAGTCTGGCATCACCGGAAAAGATCCGCCAGTGGTCCCGCGGTGAAGTCAAAAAACCTGAAACGATCAACTATCGCACATTAAAACCGGAAAAGGACGGCTTGTTCTGCGAAAAGATTTTCGGACCGACCAAGGACTGGGAATGTAACTGCGGCAAATACAAGCGCATCCGCCACAAGGGCGTCGTCTGTGAAAACTGCGGCGTTGAAGTCACCCGGGCGAAGGTCCGCCGCGAACGCATGGGCCACATCGAACTGGCTTCTCCGGTTTCCCATATCTGGTATTTCAAGGGCATTCCGAGCCGGATGGGCCTGATTCTCGAAATGTCGCCGAAGGAATTGGAACGCGTCATCTATTTCGCGTCCTACATCGTCACCGATCCAGGCGACAGCCCGCTGGCCTACAAACAACTCCTTTCCGACACCGAATACCGGGAAGCCAGACAGCAGTATGGCAGAAGCTTCAGAGCCGGCATCGGCGCGGAAGCCATCAAGGAACTGCTGCAGATGGTCGACCTGGACCAGGACGAAGCGGTTCTGAAGGAAGAACTGAAAACCGCCACCGGCCAGAAGCGCGTCAAGGTCGCGCGTCATCTTGAAGCGGTCGAAGCGTTCAGACAATCCAACAACAAGCCGGAATGGATGATCCTCGACTGCATCCCGGTCATTCCGCCGGAACTGCGCCCGATGGTTCAGCTGGATGGCGGCCGTTTCGCCACCTCTGACTTGAACGATCTGTACCGCCGCGTCATCAACAGAAACAACCGCTTGAAGAAGCTGTTGGAACTCGATGCGCCGGACATCATTATCCAAAACGAAAAACGCATGCTCCAGGAAGCGGTCGACGCCCTGATCGACAACGGCCGCCGCGGCCGCGCGATCACCGGCCCTGGCAACCGCCCGTACAAATCCTTGAGCGACATGCTCAAAGGGAAGCAGGGACGTTTCCGCCAGAACCTCCTCGGCAAGCGAGTCGACTACTCCGGCCGTTCGGTTATCGTCGTCGGTCCGGAACTGAAAATGTACCAGTGCGGGCTGCCGAAGGAAATGGCCATCGAATTGTTTAAGCCCTTCGTCATGCACGAATTGGTGGACCGCGGCATCAGCCAGAACATTAAAAACGCGAAGAAGACCGTCGAAAAGATGGATCCAATCGTTTGGGACGTGCTGGAAGACGTCATTCACGAACATCCGGTTCTGCTCAACCGCGCACCGACACTTCACCGTCTCGGGATTCAGGCTTTCGAACCGGTCCTCGTTGAAGGCCGCGCGATGAAGCTCCATCCGCTGGCCTGTACGCCGTACAACGCCGACTTCGACGGCGACCAGATGGCCATCCACGTGCCGCTGTCCGTCGAAGCACAGGCTGAAGCGCGTTTCCTGATGATGGCCTGCAACAATATCCTGAAGCCGCAGGATGGGACGCCGGTTGTCGTGCCGACCCAGGATATGATCCTCGGCGCTTACTACATCACGCTGGAAATGAACGACGAAGAAGAAGCCACCCACGGCAGCTTCGCGCCGGCGGATTACGAACCGGTGGTTTCTGACGAAATGCCGGTCTTCTGCGACGAAGCGGAAATGGAAATGGCACTGGCCAATCACGCCGTCGGTCTCCACAAACGGGTCAAAGTCCGGGAACACCGCAAAATCAACGGCGTCGATCACGTCGGTTTCATCGAATCGACAGTCGGCCGTTTCATCTACAATCAGGTGATTCCGCAGGATTTAGGCTTTGTCGAAAGAGATCCGGAAAGACCGGAAACCTACTTCAAGCTTGAAATCGACCAGGTCGTCAAAAAAGGCGTGCTGAGCAAAATCGTCGACAAGTGCTTCAGAAAGCACGGCCCGACCGTCACCTCGGAAGTGCTCGACGAAATCAAACGCCTCGGCTACAAGCATTCGACGCTGTCCGGGATTACCGTCGGGGTCGCCGACATGCAGGTGCCTGGGAACAAGGAAGAAATCCTGGCCGCGGCCGACGAAAAGATCGACGAAAACCAGGCCAATTACGAAATGGGGCTCATTTCTTGGGATGAACGCCACAACAACATCCGTGACATCTGGAACGCGGCGACAGACGAAGTTACCCGCTCCCTGCTCGACAATCTGGGCCGCTTGAACCCGATTCACATGATGGCCGATTCCGGGGCCCGTGGTTCTGACAATCAGATCCGTCAGCTCGCCGGGATGCGCGGCTTGATGGCGAAGACCGACGGGGACATCGTCGAATTGCCAATCCGCTCCAACTTCCGTGAAGGGCTCAACATCTTGGAATTCTTCTCGAGCTCCCACGGGGTCAGAAAGGGCCTGACCGATACCGCGCTGAGAACGGCCGACTCAGGTTACCTGACCCGTCGTCTCGTCGACGTCTCTCAGGACGTGATCGTCCGTGAAGAAGACTGCGGCACCGAACACGGCTACGAAGTCCACGCGCTGAAGGAAAACAACGAAGTCATCGAAAGCCTGGGCGAACGTATTGCCGGGCGCTACGCGCACGAAGATATTGTCGACCCGAACACGGGCGAAGTGCTGGTCGCTAAAGACGAAGTCATCACCCGCGAAATGGCGGACAAGATCGACGAACTGGGCATCGAATCGGTCAGCATCCGTGCCGTCTTCAACTGCGAAGCGAAACATGGGGTCTGCCGCAAGTGCTACGGGGTTGACTTAACAACGTGGAAGCCGGTCAATATCGGCGAAGCGGTCGGGACCATCGCGGCACAGTCCATCGGTGAACCTGGGACACAGCTCACCATGAGAACCTTCCACGCCGGCGGGGTTGCGTCGGGCGACGACATCACCCAAGGGCTCCCGCGTGTCGAAGAATTGTTCGAAGCCAGAAAGCCAAAGGGCCAGGCCATTGTCACGGAAATCGCCGGGGTGGTCGATATTCAGGAAGGCAAGCGCGTCGAAGCGATTGTCTCCGCGCCGGACGGCAGCTCGAAGAGCTACGTCATTCCTTACGGGGCCAGACTGAAGGTCGCCACCGGCGATTCGGTCGAAGCGGGCCAGCCGTTGACTGAAGGGTCCATCAACCCGAACGACATCTTAAGAATTCAAGGTGTCGAAGCGGTTCAGGCTTACCTGCTGACAGAAGTTCAGAAGGTTTACCGTCTGCAGGGGGTTCACATCTCCGACAAACATATCGAAGTCATCATTCGCCAGATGTTAAGAAAGGTCAAGATCGAAGATTCGGGCGACACCGACATGATCACCGGTACAGTCGTCGATATTTTCGATGCCCGCGAAGCCAACAACAAGGCGCTGGATCACGGTCTGGAACCGTGTACTTACTCCCGCGATCTCCTCGGGATTACAAAGGCTGCGCTGGCAACCGACTCCTTCCTGTCGGCAGCCTCCTTCCAGGAAACCACCCGTGTCCTGACGGATGCGGCGGTCAAAGGCAAGGTCGATCCGCTGATGGGCTTGAAGGAAAATGTCATCATCGGCCAGCTTATCCCAGCTGGGACGGGCATCCGCGAATACGAAGATGTGGATTTGGAATACGATGAAAATGCCCTCGACGACGACATCGACGCGACAGAAGATTTGGCCGACAGCGACGATCTGATCGACGACATCGCAGACGGCGAAACCGACGGCCTGGACGTGGTCATCGACGACGACAACATTCTCGCAAAACGCGTCGAGGAAGAACGGAAGTCCATTGACGACAGCATCGAAAAGAACGCCGAGCTCTCAAAGGCCTTTGACATGTTCGATATGGATTTCTTGAGCGATGACGACGCCGACGCGGACAAGAAGCCGGACAAGGACAACGATTCCGACGATACCAATTCGGATGACGGCGGATCCGGCGATATTCTCGGCTGATCAGATAAAAAAGACCTTGACACTGAATCGGCAGAAAGGTAAAATAATCACGCATGCTTTTTTGAGCGTGCATTAATGCCAAATGGGAGTCTTATGAAAATAGATGTAGAGACTTTTAAAAGCTCACCCAAAGTCATCGGACTGAACCAGACGATGAAAAAGATGCGGAAGGACGAAATTCGTTTCGTCGTGCTCGCAGAGGACTGCGACGCGCATATTGCCGAGACCGTTAAAGAGGCCTGCAAAACCCATCAGGTCCACTGCATCGTCGCCGGCACAAAGGCTGAGATCGGCAAAGCCTGTGAAATCGACAGGCCCGCGGCCGTCATCGGCTTTCTGGATGAGTGAAAAACGATCAAGCATAGGCATGGTTATCTCCGGCACCTTCTTTTAAGCGAAGAATGTGCCGGTTTTAATAAAAATTTTAAATGAGGAGGTGCAGCACTGAATGCCTACCATTAATCAGCTTGTTAAACAAGGAAGAAAATCGGCAGTTCTGAAGACAAAGACGCCGGCTTTGAAGAGCAACCCGCAGAAACGCGGCGTGTGCACCGCTGTTCGTACAGCGACACCGAAGAAGCCGAACTCAGCGCTTCGTAAAATTGCCAGAGTTAAACTTGTCAATGGCATGGAAGTTACGGCTTATATTCCAGGAATCGGTCACAACCTGCAGGAACACTCAATCGTTCTTGTTAAAGGCGGCCGTGTTAGGGATTTACCTGGGGTTCGTTATAAGATTATTCGTGGCGCGCTCGATGCCGCTGGCGTAGAAGACCGCAAGCAAGCTCGATCCAAATACGGGGCTAAAAAGCCTAAAAAGTAAGTAGTGCAGTCAGAGCCGCGTCATTAGAATAGAATCTTTTGATGTGGATTGGCCATTAACGCGAAATTATTTCGGGTTAAGCGCACGACGACATTTGGATGTCGAGTACCGATGAAAATCCAAAATTGTTAAGGAGGGAAGCAAGTGCCTAGAAAAGGACCAGTTCCTAAGAGAAAAGTACTGCCGGATCCAATCTATAAGAACACGATTGTGACCAAATTGATCAACAACGTGATGTTAGACGGCAAAAAGGGCGTCGCACAGCGTATCGTTTACGGTGCCTTTGATCTGGTAGCAGAAAAAACAGGAAAAGATGCGCTTGAAGCATTTCAAGAAGCAATCGCCAATATCACACCGGTATTGGAAGTTAAAGCAAGACGTGTTGGCGGGGCAACCTATCAAGTCCCAGTAGAAATTCGCGCAGACAGAAAACAGGCGTTGGCATTGAGATGGCTCGTCGGTTTTGCACGTCAGCGTTCTGAACGTACGATGGTCGAACGCCTCGCAGGCGAAATCATGGATGCCTGCAACAATTCAGGCGGCGCTGTCAAACGTAAGGAAACCATGCACGCCATGGCAGAAGCCAACAAAGCCTTTGCTCACTTCAGATGGTAAGCGTTTTAGGTTAGATCAAAATAACCAGAACAAGGAGAAATTGTGGCTAGAGAATATAGTTTGGAAAATACGCGGAATATCGGGATCATGGCCCACATCGATGCGGGTAAGACCACGACCACAGAACGTATCCTTTACTATTCCGGAAAAATCCATAAAATCGGCGAAACCCACGATGGGGCTTCACAGATGGACTGGATGGCTCAGGAACAGGAAAGAGGGATCACCATCACTTCTGCGGCTACGACTTGTCATTGGAAGGGGAATCGAATCAACATCATCGATACCCCGGGGCACGTCGACTTTACCGTTGAAGTTGAACGTTCTTTGAGAGTCCTGGATGGTGCCGTCGCTGTTTTCGACGCCAAAGCAGGGGTTGAACCGCAGTCTGAAACGGTTTGGCGCCAGGCTGACGAATACGACGTTCCGCGTTTGGTTTACATCAACAAGATGGACGTTACCGGGGCTGACTTCTACATGTCAGTCGACACCCTGGTTGACCGTTTGAATGCCAATCCGATTTGTATCCAGCTGCCAATCGGCGCTGAACATGAATTCATCGGGATCATCGACCTGATCAAGATGAAGGCTGAAATCTACAAAGACGAATTGGGCGAACAGATCGAAATCACTGACATTCCGGATGATATGAAGGACAAGGCCGAAGAATATCGCGATAAGATGCTCGAAGGCTTGGCCGAAGTCGATGACGACTTAATGGAAAAATATCTGGACGGTCAGGAAATTTCTGAAGAAGAAATCAAACGCGCCATCCGTAAAGGGACTGTCGAACTGAAGCTCGTCGCGGTTACCTGCGGCTCCTCATACAAGAACAAAGGGGTCCAGATGCTGTGCGACGCCATCGTCGATTATCTGCCGTCACCGCTGGACGTTCCGGCTGTCAAAGGGGTTGACCCGAATACAGACGAAGAAGTCACACGTGAAGCATCCGACGATGAAAAATTCTCAGCACTCGCATTCAAGATCATGACCGACCCGTACGTCGGAAAATTGGCCTTTATGCGTGTCTACTCTGGGAAGGCTGAAGCAGGCTCCTACGTCTACAACTCATCGAAGGACAAGCGCGAAAGATTGGGCCGTATCCTCTTGATGCACGCCAATCACCGTCAGGAATTGTCTGAAGTTTACACCGGCGACATCGTCGCGGCTGTTGGTCTGAAGGACACCGGTACAGGGGATACCCTCTGCGATCCGGATCATCCGATCGTCCTCGAAAGCATGGAATTCCCGGATCCGGTTATTTCCGTTGCTGTCGAACCGAAGACAAAGGCTGGTCAGGAAAAGATGACCGTTGCCCTGATGAAGCTCGCAGAAGAAGACCCGACCTTCAAGACGCACACAGACGAAGAAACTGGTCAGACGATCATTTCTGGGATGGGCGAACTCCACCTGGATATCATCATCGACCGTATGCTGCGTGAATTCAAGGTCGAAGCCAATATCGGTAAACCGCAGGTTGCTTACAAAGAAACGATCACCAAGAAGGTCGACGCAGAAGGCAAGTTCGCTCGTCAGTCAGGGGGCCGTGGTCAGTACGGTCACTGCTTGATCACTCTGGAACCGTTGGAAGCTGGCGAAGGCTTTATCTTTGAAAATAAAGTCGTCGGTGGTGCCATTCCGAAAGAATTTATCGGACCAATCGAACAGGGGATCAAAGAAGCGATGCAGAACGGCGTTGTCGCCGGCTATCCGGTTATCGACGTTAAAGCAACAGTTTACGACGGTTCTTATCACGAAGTCGACTCCTCAGAAATGGCCTTCAAGGTCGCAGGGTCGATGGCGTTCAAAAATGGGATGCGCAAGGCCGCACCAGTTTTGATGGAACCGATGGAAAAATTGACCGTTGTCTGTCCGGAAGAATACATGGGCGATGTCATGGGCGATATCAACTCAAGACGCGGCCGTGTCGAAGGGATGGAAGCTCGTCAAAACGGAACCCAGCAGATTACCGGCGTTGTGCCGTTGGCTGAAATGTTCGGCTACGCCACTTCACTGAGAAGTAAGACACAGGGCCGCGGGATTTCGACCATGCAGTTCTCACATTACGAAGCTGTTCCGAAATCAATCGCTGAAAAAATCGTTGAAGGCAAAGAATAATTGCCTTCAATCATTCGTTTGAGTAGATTTAGTATAGAAAGGAATTTAAAATGGCAAAAGAAAAATTTGATAGATCGAAACCGCATGTAAACATCGGGACAATCGGTCACGTTGACCACGGCAAAACCACATTAACGGCAGCCATCACCAAAGTGCTGCACGCGAGATATGGCTCTGGTGAAGAAGTCGCATTCGAAAACATCGACAAAGCACCAGAAGAAAGAGAACGTGGGATCACCATTTCAACGGCACACGTTGAATACGAAACCCCGAACCGCCACTACGCACACGTTGACTGCCCGGGCCACGCTGACTACGTCAAGAACATGATCACCGGTGCTGCACAGATGGACGGCGCCATTCTGGTCGTTTCAGCAGCTGACGGTCCAATGCCGCAGACCCGTGAACACATCCTGCTCGCACGTCAGGTCGGCGTACCGTACATCGTCGTCTTCTTGAACAAAGCAGACCAGGTCGATGACCCAGAACTGATCGAACTCGTCGAAATGGAAGTTCGCGACCTGCTCAACGAATACGACTTCCCAGGCGACGACACACCAATCATTGTCGGCTCCGCACTGAAAGCCCTGGAAGATCCAATGGGCCCAGACGGCGACAAGATTGTCGAACTGATGGAAGCTGTCGACAGCTACATCCCAGAACCGAAGAGAGACTTAGACAAACCATTCCTGATGCCAGTCGAAGACGTCTTCTCCATCACCGGCCGTGGTACAGTTGCAACAGGCCGTGTTGAAAGAGGGGTTGTCCACATCGGCGACGAAGTCGACATTGTCGGGATCAAAGAACCGAGAAAGACCACTGTTACCGGTATCGAAATGTTCCGTAAATCACTGGACGAAGGCCGTTCAGGGGACAACATCGGGGCACTGCTCCGTGGGATCGACAGAACCCAGATCGAAAGAGGTCAGGTTCTGGCACAGCCGGGCACCATTCACCCGCACACCCACTTCACCGCACAGGTTTACGTTCTGACGAAAGAAGAAGGCGGCCGCCACACACCGTTCTTTGACGGATACCGTCCGCAGTTCTACTTCAGAACAACCGACGTTACCGGCGACATCAAACTGCCGGAAGGCGTAGAAATGGTTATGCCTGGCGACCATATCGAAATGGAAGTCACGCTGATCACGCCAATCGCTATTGAAGAAGGTTTAAGATTCGCTATCCGCGAAGGCGGCCACACTGTTGGTTCCGGCGCTGTTGCGAAGATCATCGACTAATCTTCAAAAACAAAGCAATTGAAATAAAAGCTCGTGTCGTATGGCACGGGCTTTTTTTACGGTTAATTATTTCAGCTAATTTGAAAATAAACTTAACAAAAACTTTAATTTTCAACCACTTTCAAAAAAAATGAGAATTACAAAAAAAAATCTTGCCAACATTCGGGGAATGCATTATACTAGTCAAAGTTGGCTGTCTGCGATGAACCAAGATATTGCTGTTACTAATTCAGGTCATTCTTGGGGAGTATGTCACGATCTATGAATCGGGCGACGATCATCACCGTCAAAAAGATGAGCAAATTCGCTCGCTTTTTTTAAGACAGTGACTTTAAACACCCGGACGGGTGGGTGATGATACAGCAACACCTAAACACTTTATTATTTAAGGAGGATTGTTTCAGGTATGAGCAACCAAAAAATTAGAATTCGTTTAAAGGCTTTTGATCACGTTTTGCTTGATCAGTCAGCGAAACGCATCGTCGAAACGGCGAACCGCACAGGCGCAGCTGTTTCCGGCCCGGTGCCGCTGCCGACAGAAAAGCAGATTGTGACCATCTTGAGAGCTGTACACAAGTACAAGGATTCAAGAGAACAGTTTGAAATCAGAACACACAAGCGTCTGATCGATATCGTTAACCCAACACCGAAAACTGTTGACGCGCTGATGCGCCTTAACCTTCCTTCCGGCGTTGATATCGAAATCAAACTATAAAGAAGCTTTTATAGCGAACCAAGAATTATGATCGTGAAAGCGATCCAATGATCAGGAGGAAATATGAAAAAAGCGATTATCGGTAAAAAAATCGGCATGACGCAGATTTTTAAAGAAGACGGAACCGTTGTTCCGGTGACAGTTGTCGAAGCTGGTCCCTGTACAGTCGTACAGAAGAAGACCGTAGAAACCGACGGCTACGATGCAGTTCAGCTCGCATTTGGCGACATCAAAGAAAAGAATGTCACCAAGCCAGTTAAAGGTCACTTCGACAAGTACGGCGTAAAATACGCGCGCGTCCTTCGCGAATTCAGACTGGACGACTGCAGCGCACTTGAACCGGGTCAGGAACTCAAGGCTGACGTTTTTGAAGTCGGCGATCATGTTGATGTTTCAGGCCGTTCAAAAGGTAAAGGATACGCTGGCGCGATCAAGCGCTGGGGACAGCAGAGAGGGCCAATGGCTCACGGTTCTAAATACCACCGTTCAGCGGGTTCTATGGGTGCTTCTGCCTACCCGTCACGCGTTCCGAAGGATAAACACATGGCCGGCCAGATGGGGAATAAAAATGTCACAACATTGAACCTTGAAGTGGTGTCTGTCGACGCAGAAAACAATCTGTTATTGATTAAGGGCGCTATTCCTGGCTCGAAGGGTTCTGTGGTTTCCGTAAAGAGCAGCGTCAAGGTTGCTGAATAACGACAGGAGGAAATCAAATGCCAAAAATCGATATTTTAGATACAAAAGGAAATGTTGTCGGCAATACCGAACTGAGCGAACGCGTCTTCGGCATCGAACCGAATGAACCGGTTGTTCACCAGGTTGTTGTGGCACAGTTAGCCAATAAACGCCAGGGTACAAAGGGCAGTAAAACCCGTTCAGAAGTCCGCGGAGGCGGCAGAAAACCATGGCGTCAGAAGGGCACAGGCCGCGCACGTGCGGGTTCCAGCCGTTCACCATTGTGGATCGGCGGGGGCGTGATCTTTGCACCGAAGAGCCGCGACTACAGCAAAAAGGTCAACAAGAAAGTCAAGAACCTGGCTATGCGTTCCGTCTTTTCCGCAAAGACAGCAGATCAGGAACTCAGAGTTGTTGACGCTTTCGATTTTGCAGCACCGAAGACAAAGGATATGGTCGCCGCACTGGATGCCCTCAATGCGAAAAACGCACTGATCGTCACTCCGGAAAAGGACGCGACTGTCTATCTGTCAGCCCGCAACATCATAAAGGTTCAGGCCACAACTGTTTCTGAACTCAATGTTTACGACATGCTCAAATACGATGTGCTTGTCCTCACAAAAGATGCGCTCGCTAAGATTGAGGAGGTATATGCATAATGAAAGATCCTCGCGATATTATCATCAGTCCGATCATCTCTGAAAAGAGCATGGATCAAACCGAAGAAAAGAAATATTCATTCAAGGTTGCGAAGGACGCCAACAAGATCGAAATCCGCAACGCAGTCGAAGAAATTTTCGATGTCAAGGTCCAGAAGGTGTTCACCATGAACATGAAGGGCAAAAGAGTCCGCCGCGGTTACACCGTCGGCAAGAAACCGGACTGGAAAAAAGCCATCGTCAAATTGACAGATGACAGCAAGACCATCGAATTCTTCGAAGGGGTCTAATCCCTTTACCCGATAAGCAAAAGATATTAAAGGAGATTTGCGAATAATGGGAATTAAAAAATACAAACCGACGTCACCAGGCCGACGCAACATGAGCGTCAACACCTATGACGAAATCACAAAGAGTGAACCAGAAAAAACCTTACTGACGAAGGTTAAGAAAAACGGCGGCCGCAACGTCTACGGCAGAATCACTGTCCGTCACAAGGGCGGCGGCGCAAAGCGCAAATACCGTATTATCGACTTCAAACGCGATAAATACGGTGTACCGGGTAAGGTTGTCGGCATCGAATACGATCCGAACCGTACCGCGAACATCGCGCTGATCCAGTACGCAGACGGCGAAAAACGCTACATCCTCGCTCCGCTGCGCTTACAGCCGGGTATGACCGTTCTCTCATCTGATGATGCAGACATCAAGGTCGGCAACTGCCTGCCGCTGGCTAACATTCCAGTTGGTACCTACGTACACAACATCGAATTCAAGCCGGGCAAAGGCGGCCAGATGGCCCGCTCCGCAGGCTCCAGCGCACAGCTGATGGCGAAGGAAAACGACTATGCGACCCTGAGACTTCCGTCAGGCGAAATGAGAATGGTCCGTTTGGAATGCCACGCCACAATCGGTATTGTCGGCAACCTCGATCATCAGAATGTCCGAATCGGTAAAGCAGGCCGTAAACGTCACATGGGTATCCGCCCAACGGTCCGCGGTTCTGTTATGAACCCGAACGACCACCCGCATGGTGGTGGGGAAGGCCGCGCACCAGTTGGTCGTCCAGGACCTGTTACCCCTTGGGGTAAACCGGCATTGGGTTACAAGACCCGCAAGAAGAGAAAGCAATCTGATAAGCTGATTGTCAGACGCCGCAATGCCAAGTAACGAGGAGGAATAGAATGAGTCGATCATTAAAGAAAGGGCCTTTCGTCGAAGAAAGACTTTTAAAAAGAATTGAAGAAATGAACGAAAAGGGTGAAAAGAAAGTCGTCAAGACTTGGTCCCGTTCATCCACTATTTTCCCTCAGTTTGTCGGACACACCATCGCAGTTCACGACGGCCGTAAACACGTGCCGGTTTACTGCACAGAAGATATGGTTGGCCACAAATTGGGAGAATTTGCACCGACCCGTACATTCAGAGGTCACGCTGGCGCAAAGAAGACCGCTGCGCAATAAGCCTTAAAGGAGGAAATCAATGGAAGCTAGAGCAACCGCAAAAAACGTCCGTGTTTCATCCAGAAAGGCCAAGCTCGTCGCTGATGCCATCAGAGGCAAGAGCGTCGGAGAAGCACTTTCGATCTTACAGTTAGCGCCAAACAAGGCCGCTAGAATCATCGAAAAGGTCGTACTTTCTGCTTACGCAAACGCGGAAAACAATCACAACATGAATACAGACACCCTGTATATCGCTCAGATTTCGGCAAACCAGGGCCCAACTTTGAAACGCTGGAAGGCAGGTCCCCAGGGCCGCGCATTCCCGATCAAAAAGAGAACGTCCATCATCACTGCCGTTTTAAAAGAAGCAGATTCTAATGAATAATTAGGGGGTAAATCAATTTGGGTCAAAAAGTAAACGCATTTGGTTTTCGCGTAGGCGTCATCAAAGACTGGAATGCCAAATGGTATGCGAATGATAGAGATTTCGCTGACAACCTGATCGAAGACAACAAGCTTCGCAAATACATTAAGAAAAGCCAGTTCCAGGCTGGTGTTTCCAACATTGTCATCGAAAGATTCGGAAACAAAGTCAGAATTCACATTTACACCGCTAAACCGGGGATGATCATCGGCCGCGGCGGCGCAGGCATCGAAGCCCTCCGCCTCGAACTCGAAAAGATGATCAAGAAGACGGTTTACATCAATATCGTCGAAGTCAAGAACATCGACATGGATGCGCAGCTCGTCGCTGAAAACATCGCCGGCCAGCTCGAAAGAAGAATTTCTTTCAGACGTGCGATGAAACAATGTATCCAGAGAACCATGCGCGCCGGCGCAAAGGGAATCAAGACATTGGTTTCCGGCCGTTTGAACGGTGCAGAAATGGCGAGAAAAGAAGGCTACGCACAGGGCAATGTGCCGCTGCAGACCCTTCGTGCTGACATTTCCTACGGTTTTGCAGAAGCAGATACCACTTACGGAAAAATCGGCGTCAAAGTCTGGATCAATAAGGGCGAAATTTTAACCGGCCGTGAAGATATTCTGGCCGAAGCTCAGAAAGCTGACGACAAACGCGGGGGAAGAAAGAACAATAACCGCCGCAAGGCAGCACCCCGCACTGATGCGTAAAGGAGGATGTTGAGATGTTAATGCCTAAGCGTGTAAAACGCAGAAAACAACATAGAGGCCGCATGAAGGGCAAGGCCATGCGCGGCAACACCGTTTCATACGGCGATTTTGGCATCCAGGCTCTGGAACCGGCATGGATCACTTCAAATCAGATTGAAGCAGCCCGTGTCGCCATGACCAGATACACCCGCCGCGGTGGTAAAGTTTGGATCAAGATTTTCCCGGACAAGCCTGTTACAGCTCAGCCGGCTGAAACACGTATGGGTAAAGGGAAAGGTTCACCGGAATACTGGGTAGCTGTTGTCAAACCCGGCCGCGTGATGTTCGAAATTGGCGGCATTCCGGAAGCACAGGCAAAGGAAGCTCTGCGCTTGGCGCAGCACAAACTGCCAATTAAAACAAAGGTCATCAAAAAGGTTGACAAGGAAGCAGCAGGTGAAAACGCATGAGCAAGCAGATTAAAGAATTAAGAAGTCTTAACGATACAGAATTGAATGCGAAATTAGCAGATCTGAAAGAAGAACTGTTCAATTTGCGTTTTCAAAGTGTAACGGGTCAGCTCGAAAATCCGATGCGGATTCGGGAAGTCAAGAAGACTTACGCCCGTATTCAAACCATTTTGACAGAACGCAAAATGGGGATTAACCAGGCATAAGAAGGAAGGATAGCTGATGGAACGTAATGAAAGAAAAACGCGAATCGGTAAAGTTGTCAGCGACAAGATGGACAAAACAGTTGTTGTCGCCATCGAAACTTTTAAAAAGCATCCGCTCTACAAGAAACGCGTAAAAGATACAGTTAAATTTAAAGCTCACGACGAAAACAACGAATGCCATGTCGGTGATACCGTTAAATGCATGGAAACCAGAAAGCTCAGCAAGGACAAAAACTGGCGAGTCGTTGAAATTGTCGAAAAGGCATTATAATTACTACGGAGGTATCAGAGATGATTCAACAAGAAACAAGATTGAAGGTCGCTGATAACACAGGTGCAAAGGAACTGCTCTGCATCCGTGTACTCGGTGGTTCTGGCAGACGCTATGCCAATATCGGAGATGTCATTGTCGCTTCAGTTAAAAGCGCAACCCCAGGCGGCGACGTCAAAAAAGGCGACGTGGTCAAGGCTGTGGTTGTTCGTTCAAAACGCGGTGTCCGCCGCAACGACGGTTCTTACATCAAATTCGACCAGAACGCAGCCGTTCTGATCAACGACGACAAGAACCCGCGCGGAACCCGTATTTTCGGGCCTGTTGCCAGAGAATTACGCGATAAGAAATACATGAGAATCGTGTCTTTGGCTCCTGAAGTAATTTAAGGAGGTTTCCAGATGACAAGAAAATTACATGTAAAGACAGGGGATAACGTTCAGGTTATTTCCGGTAAAGACCTTGGCAAAACAGGCAAAGTCATTGCAGTTGATTTCGAAAACGCCCGCGTAAAGGTCGAAGGTGTCAACATTCAGACCAAGCACAAGAAAGCCAATCAGGCGATGCAGCAGGGCAGCATTGTAAAACAGGAAGGCTTCATCGACGCTTCCAACGTTTTACTTTTCTGCGACAAATGCGGTAAAGGCGTGCGCACTGGGATCAAAGTCAACGAAGATGGCTCCAAAGTCCGTGTATGTAAGAAATGCGGCACGGAACTTGATTAATAGAGGAGTACACAATGACAAGACTGAAAGATAAATATGTGAATGAAGCCGTTCCTGCACTGAAGGAAAAATTCGGCTACAAAAACCCGATGCAGGTTCCAAAACTGGTTAAAGTCGTGATCAACATGGGTCTCGGCGATTGCAAAGACAACTCCAAGCTGCTCGAAGCAGCGGTCAATGATCTGAGCATCATCAGCGGCCAGCATCCAATCGTAACCAAGGCTAAAAAATCCGTTGCTAACTTCAAGGTTCGTGAAGGACAGAGCGTCGGCGCAAAGGTGACTCTGCGTGCAGACAGAATGTACGAATTCTGCGATAAGCTCTTCAACGTCGCCCTCCCGCGTGTCCGCGACTTCCACGGCTTGAACAACCACTCATTCGATGGCCGCGGCAACTACGCTTTCGGGATCCGCGAACAGCTGATCTTCCCGGAAATCGAATACGACAAGGTTGAAGCCGTCCGCGGGATGGACATCATGTTCGTCACAACGGCTCAGACTGACGAAGAAGCACACGAATTGTTGGCACAGCTTGGCTTGCCTTTTGAAAGATAGGAGAATCATTCATGGCAAAAACATCAATGAAGGTGAAACAGCAGCGCAAGCAGAAGTATTCCACAAGAGAATACAATCGCTGCCGTATTTGCGGAAGACCGCACGGTTATTTGAGAAAATACGGGATTTGCAGAATCTGCTTCAGAGAATTAGCCTACAAGGGAGAAATTCCAGGCGTTCGCAAAGCCAGCTGGTAATACGGATTTAGGAACAAGGAGGAACAAGCATGTCAATGACTGATCCAATCGCAGATATGCTCACGAGAATCAGAAATGCCAATACCGCAGGCCATGCGTCTGTCGAAATCCCGGCATCTAAAGAAAAAAAAGCTATTCTTAAAATTCTCCTCGATGAAGGCTATATCGAAAAGTACGAAACAATTGATAATGGCAATCAGGGGAATATCAAAGTCACACTGAAATACGGCGAAGACAAGAGCCGTGTTATCGCAGGACTGAAGCGCATTTCCAAGCCGGGTCTGCGTGTCTATGTCGGTAAAGAAGATGTGCCGAAGGTATTAAATGGCTTGGGTGTTGCCATCATGTCGACATCCAAAGGCGTGATCACGGATAAGGAAGCCAGAAAAGCAGGCGTCGGCGGCGAAGTTGTCTGCTACGTCTGGTAAGCGTATCTGAGGAGGAAATTATGTCAAGAATCGGGAATGCACCGGTTGTAATTCCAGACGGTGTCGACATCAAAATCGACGGTCACGTCATTACCGTTAAAGGACCAAAGGGCACTTTAACCCGCGAATTACACCCAGACATTACAGCTAAACAGGAAGATAAAGAAATCATTGTCACCAGACCATCTGACGACAAATTCCATAAAGCAATCCACGGCACCACCAGAGCGCTGATCCACAACATGGTCGTCGGCGTCAGCCAAGGATTTGAAAAGAAAATGGAAATCAGCGGGGTTGGTTGGAGAGCACAGAAGAAGGGCAATAAGCTTGTCATGAACTTAGGCTACTCCCATCCTGTTGAAATGGAAGATCCGGAAGGAATCGAAACCAAAACCGACGGTCCAAACACCGTCATCGTATCCGGAATCGACAAGGAAGCGGTCGGCGCTTACGCTGCACTGGTCCGCTCCAAGAGACCGCCTGAACCTTACAAGGGGCATGGTATCAAGTACGCTGATGAACACATCAGACGTAAGGTCGGGAAGACCGGCTAATTGATCGGCTGATCGATTGAGACTATCTCCACAGGGTAAGAGAAAGGATCACAAATGATTAAGAAAAAAGATAAGAATAAGGTACGCCAGAACAGACACCTGCGCGTACGCCGAAAAATCTCCGGAACTGCAGAACGTCCGCGCCTCTGCGTATTCAGAAGCAATAAGCACATCTACGCTCAGGTCATTGACGATGTTGAAGGCAAAACACTGGTTGCCGCTTCCACTGTCGAAGCTGACATCAAGAACGCCGTCGAACACGGCGGAGACAAAAATGCTGCAAAAGCAGTCGGAGAAGCTGTCGCGAAAAAAGCACTCGATGCTGGTATCACAAACGTCGTCTTTGACAGAGGAGGCTACATCTACACTGGCCGTGTCAAGGAATTGGCTGAAGCTGCCCGCGAAGCTGGCTTGAAATTCTAAAGAAGAGGGTCTGTTAATGAAAAGAAAACTTATTGACGCATCTGGTATCGAACTTCAGGACAGAGTCGTTGAAATCAACCGTGTCAGCAAAACCGTCAAGGGCGGTCGCAATATGCGTTTCAGCTGCTTAGTTGTTGTCGGCGACGGCAATGGCCTGGTTGGTGTCGGCACCGGTAAAGCTGTTGAAATTCCAGACGCCATCCGCAAGGGTGTTGACGCAGCGAAGAAGAATTTGATCAAGGTTCCATTGGTCGGCACCACGATTCCGCATCAGGTGCTCGGTCAGAAGGGCGCCGGCAGCGTGCTGCTGAAACCTGCTGCAGCCGGTACTGGTGTTATCGCCGGCGGTCCTGTCCGTGCCGTATGCGAATTAGCTGGCATCAAGGATATTCGTACCAAGTGCCTCGGCACACACAATCCGCACAATGTTGTCATCGCAACTATGGAAGGTCTGTCAAGACTGACGACCGTTGAACAGGTTGCGGCAAAACGCGGCAAGAAACCAGAAGAAATTCTCGGCTAGGAGGACTATCATGGCGAAATTAAACATTACGTTGAAAAAGAGCATGATCGGCCGCAACCAGAGACAGCGCGCAACTGTTAAAGCTCTGGGTCTGCGCAAGATCGGTCAGACAGTGACCCATGATGATACACCTCAGATTCGCGGCATGATTCACAAAATTGATTTCATGCTCGATGTAGAAGAAGAAGCGTAGGAGGGTCTCTGAATGAAGTTAAGTACATTAAGACCTGCAGAAGGTTCTACAAGAAACACGAAGAGAAAAGGCCGCGGGACCGCGACCGGCCAGGGTAAAACCGGCGGCAGAGGTCAGGACGGTCAGAAATCCCGTTCAGGCGGCAGCGTCCGTCTGGGTTTTGAAGGGGGTCAGATGCCTCTGGCAAGACGCCTTCCAAAGCGCGGTTTTTCTAATTATCATTTCAAAAAGCAGTACGCCATCGTCAACGTCGGCGAACTCAATGCCTTTGAAGCCAATACAGTTGTGACACCGGAACTGTTGCTCGAATACGGCTTCGTCAGAAAATTATTAGCAGGTGTCAAGGTTTTAGGCGAAGGCGAACTCATCAAGCCTTTAACTGTAAAAGTGAATAAAGTCAGCAAAACAGCAGAAGAAAAAATCAAGGCCTCCGGAGGGAAGGTCGAGGTGATTTAATGCTTGCGACCCTGAAAAAAGCATGGAGCGTACCGGAGCTGCGTCGTAAAATTATTATGACGCTGCTCCTACTTTTAGTATATCGGTTAGGCTCATTCATACCGGTTCCGTACATTGACAGCCAGCAGCTCGCTTCGCTGGTCAGCGGCAATAACTTCTTTGGACTTTTCAATATCATTTCCGGTGGGAACTTTGAAAACTTCACCATTTTCGCAATGGGGATTACGCCGTATATCAACGCGGAAATCATTATGAATCTGCTGGTGTTTGCCATTCCGGCCCTCGAAAACCTTCAGAAGGAAGGCGAAGAAGGACGCAAAAAAATCGCTCAGTACACACGTTATTTAACGATCGTCCTTGCTGTTATTCAGGCCCTCGGCATGACACTTTCATACAGACAGCTGTTAGTTGAAAGAACATTCTTCACAGTCTTTACGGTTATTTTAATCGTTACAGCCGGCACTGTGCTTTTGATGTACATTGGGGATAAAATCACAGAAATCGGCATCGGCAACGGGATTTCATTGATCATCTTCATCAGTATCGTATCCCGCATTCCTACGGCGATTCAGAACATCTACCAGTACATGCAGGTCGGGACGATGAATATTATCACCTTGATTCTGCTCATTATCTTCATCATTGCGGCGACTGTTGCGGTCGTAGCGGTGACAGAAGGACAGCGCAAGATTCCGATTCAGTACGCAAAACGCGTGGTCGGCAGAAAAATGTACGGCGGCCAGAATACCCACATTCCGCTGCGGGTCAACATGGCCGGTGTCATCCCGATCATCTTTGCTTCATCGCTGACGCTTCTGCCGGCGACGTTGGGACAGTTTTTCCCGAATTCAGGATTTACACAGTGGCTCGCGAAATACTTCGCATGGGGCACACCGCTGACGACAATTCTTTACGTCGTGCTGACGGTGGCCTTTACGTATTTCTACACCGCAGTCACCTTCAATCCTTACGATATTGCGGACAACATCAAAAAGCAGGGCGGCTACGTGCCGGGCATTCGTCCAGGCAAGCCAACAGTGGAATACTTCACGAAGGTCATGAACCGCTTGACGCTCTTTGGCGGGATTTTCCTCGCGATCATCGCGGTCATCCCGATTATCGTCGGCCACTTCATCAGCGGCGTCAACATGCAGTTCGGCGGGACCAGTCTTTTGATCATCGTCGGAGTTGCGCTGGAAACGGTGAAGCAGCTTGAATCTCAGCTGACGATGCGCAATTATCAGGGATTTTTGAAATAAAAGATTCTTTAAAAACATATGGGGAGTGAAAATCAAATGAGAATCGTGTTATTGGGCCCTCCGGGCGCAGGTAAAGGAACACAGGCGAAAAAAATCGCCGATCAATACGGCATTGTTCATATTTCCACCGGGGATCTGTTCAGAGACAACATCAAAAATCAGACACCTTTGGGAAAGAAAGCCAAGGCTTATATGGACGCGGGCAATCTGGTGCCTGATGAATTGGTCATCGCGTTGGTTGAAGACCGTATTGCGAAGGATGACTGCCAGAACGGTTACCTGCTCGACGGGTTCCCGCGGACAGTAGCGCAGGCTTCTGCTTTGTCTGATTACACAGAAAAGACCGGCAAGCCCCTTGATTTTGCACTCTCAATTGAAGTGCCTGAAGACAAATTGATTGACCGGATCGTCGGCAGACGGGTCTGCCCCAACTGCGGCGCATCCTACCACGTCACCTTTAATCCGCCGAAAAAAGACGGCGTCTGCGACCGCTGCGGCGGCACACTGACTCAGCGCAAGGACGACACCGAAGCGACCGTTAAGAACCGCCTCGACGTCTACAACAAGGAAACCGCACCGCTGATCGACTACTACCGCTGCAAGGACATTCTTGTCACTGTCAACGGCGATCAGGATGTGGATGTGGTCACCGCCGATATTTTCAAGGCGCTCAATTAATTGAGGCACCTTCAGGAACAGAATCAAATAGACAGGAAAGTGTGAGACACAATGATTACGATAAAAAATGACAAGGAAATTGAAAAGATGAAGGCAGCCGGCCGTCTGGTCGGTGAATGCCACAATCTGCTCAGAGATATGATTAAGCCCGGCATCACAACGATGGAACTCAACGACGTCGCGGAAAAATATTTCAGAGATCACGGCGCATATCCCACGTTTTTGGGGTACGGCGGATTCCCGTATTCAATTTGCGCGTCGGTTAACGAAGAAGTCGTCCATGGCTTTCCGTCAGACCGAGTTCTTAAAGAAGGGGACATCATCTCCATCGACCTCGGCGCGACGCTGGACGGATACGTCGGCGATGCGGCGAGAACCTGGGGTGTCGGGAAAATTTCAGATGAAGCCCAGAAGCTCATCGATGTGACCCGCGACTCCTTCTTCAAGGGAATCGAACAGGCGCACGTAGGCAACCGCCTTTCCGATATCGGCCACGCCGTTCAGCAGGTGGCGGAAGCCGCTGGCTTCTCCGTCGTCAGAGATTACGTCGGACACGGCATCGGCCGGGAAATGCACGAAGATCCGCCGATTCCGAATTACGGCAAACCGGGCCACGGTCCGAGACTGCTCAAGAATATGACCTTGGCTGTCGAACCGATGGTCGACGTCGGCACCTACGAAGTCCACACGCTGGACAACGACTGGACAGTCGTGACCAATGACGGCAAGCTCGCCGCTCATTACGAAAACACGATCTGGATCACCGGAGAAGGCGCGCCAGAAATTCTGACACTGGTCGAAGATTAATCGAAATTATTTTATGAGTAAAGAAATTGAGATCGGACAGATCGTCCGATCGAAAGCAGGCAGAGATAAAGGCAGATACATGATCGTCGTTGGGATACTCGATGGCGATCATGTTGCGTTGTGCGACGGCGATTTGCGCAAGATTGCATCGCCGAAAAAGAAAAAAATAAAACATCTTGCAAAAACGAACAAAGTCCTGTATCATATAAAAGATAGGCTGTTATCAGGTCAAAAAGTGCAGAATAGTGAGATACGAAAAGCACTTTCAGCTTATCCGCAGGATGGCCAGCAAAATCTAAACGCGACACAGAAATGAAGGAGGATATACTTTGTCGAAAAAGAATGTGATCGAATTGAAAGGCAGAGTTGTTGAAGCGCTGCCGAACACGGTGTTCAAAGTGGAATTGGAAAACGGACATATGGTCACAGCACATATTTCTGGGAAATTGCGTATGAATTACATCCGCATTTTGCCGGGGGATGAAGTTACTCTGGAACTTTCTCCGTACGATTTAGACCGTGGCCGCATTGTGTGGCGCGGAAAAGGCCGGTCATAATAATTTAAATAAGGAGAATATCATGAAAGTCAGACCATCTGTAAAACCGATGTGCGAAAAATGCAAAGTCATCAAACGTCATGGCAAAGTCATGGTGATTTGCGAAAACCCGAAGCACAAACAAAGACAAGGCTAATCGAAGCCAACATTATTTTTTGATCATTAATGTGGAAGCGGCTGTCAACACATTTTTGATAGATGAGGTTCGGATCCATCACCGTATTGCCTGAATAAGGGAATCAGATCCGACGGACATGGGCTGTTATTGTCACTTCGCAGCTCAGATCATATTTACACATGATTCAGGAGGTAAACTACTTATGGCAAGAATTGCCGGAGTTGACTTACCGCGCGATAAGCGTGTTGAAGTCGGCTTGACTTACATCTATGGCATTGGAAGAGCAACTTCAAAGCAGATTCTTCAGGAAGTCAACATTGACCCGAACACAAGAGTCAAGGATTTGACCGAAGCTGAAGTCGGCGCTCTCCGTAATATTCTCGATGAAAAATACACCGTTGAAGGTGACCTTCGCCGAGAAGTGAACTTGAACATCAAACGACTGATCGAAATCGGATCATACCGCGGTATGAGACATCGTCGCGGCCTGCCGGTCCGCGGACAGCGTTCCAAAACCAACGCGAGAACCCGCAAGGGACCGAAGAAAACTGTTGGCCGTTCTAAGAAAGACGCATAATAGGAGGTTGAAAATTGGCTAAGGCTGTTAGATCTAAAAAGAGAAAGATCAAAAAGAATGTTGAACGCGGTCAAGTACACATTCAATCTTCTTTTAACAATACAATCGTAACAATCACAGACAACGCAGGCAACGCGCTTTCATGGGCTTCCGCTGGGGAAATGGGCTTCAGAGGCTCCAAAAAGAGCACCCCATTTGCCGCACAGATGGCCAGCGAACAAGCCGCAAAATTAGCGATGGAACACGGCCTGAGAAGCGTTGAAGTTAATGTTAAAGGACCAGGCTCCGGTCGTGAAGCAGCGATTCGTGCACTTCAGGCTGCCGGTCTCGAAATCACAGTAATCCGCGACGTCACGCCGATTCCGCACAACGGCTGCCGTCCACCGAAACGCAGAAGAGTCTGATTGGAGGTATATAGAGTATGGCGAGATATACAGAAGCTTCATGCCGTCAATGCAGACGCGAAGGCATGAAATTATATTTAAAAGGCGAAAGATGCTATTCAAAAGACAAATGTGCTTTTGACAAGCGCCCGACACCGCCAGGTGGTGCAGGCAAACGCCGCGCGAAGCTTTCCGAATACGGCATGCAGCTTCGTGAAAAACAGAAGGTTAAGAGAATTTACGGCGTTCTGGAAAAACAGTTCAGACACTATTTCGACGTCGCTGAAAAACAGCAGGGGATCACAGGGGACAACCTGTTATTCTTACTCGAAGAAAGACTGGACAACGTCGTTTATCGTCTGGGACTGGCAACCTCCCGCAAGGAAGCAAGACAGCTGGTTCTCCACGGACATTTCACTGTCAACGGCAAGCGCGTCAACGTGCCATCCTATCAAATCAAGGTCGGCGACGAAATCGCAGTTGCAGACGGCAGCAAGAAATCCACAAAATTCAAGGACATCATCGAAGCGACAGAAAACAGAGCAATTGTTCAATGGTTGACGGTCGATTACGACAAACTGGCAGGTAAAGTTGTCAGTGCACCGACCCGTGAAGATATCGATATTGAAATTGCAGAACATCTCATCGTCGAATTGTATTCCAAGTAATCTAGGGCCGTATTGGAACCCTCGTGTTTTGGAGTCTTGTTTATATTTTAGGAGGGTATCGATTATATGATCGAATTCGAAAAGCCAATCATTAAGAATGTTGATAGATCCGAAGATAACACTTACGGCAAATACACAGTCGAACCTCTTGAACGTGGATACGGCACCACGCTCGGCAACAGCCTGAGACGAATCATGCTTTCCTCTCTTCCTGGCGTTGCCATTACATCTGTCAAGATTAATGATGTTCGTCACGAATTTTCGACGATTGAAGGCATTAGAGAAGATGTTATTGAAATTCTGCTGAATCTTAAAGGCCTGTGCGCCAAGATGTACACCGACGAACCGCAGATCATCCGCATTGAAGCTCAAGGTGAAGGCGAAATCACCGCTGGGGATATCATCTGTGGCCCGGAAGTGGAAATCATCAATCCAGACATGCATATTTGTACGATGGCCAACGACGCCGTCCTCAATATGGAAATGAAACTGGAAAAAGGCCGGGGCTACAGACCGTCAGAAAAGAACAAGTACGACGGGATGCCCATTGGCACACTGCCGATGGATTCAATTTTCTCACCGATCCGGAAAGTGATTTTCCGGGTTGAAGATACGCGTGTCGGTCAGGTTACAGACTTCGACAAGCTGACGCTTGAAATCTGGACAGACGGGACGATGACGCCGGAAGAAGCACTGTCCCTTTCGGCGAAGGTCATGAATGACCACCTGAAGCTTTTCATCGACCTGACAGAAGAAGCGGAACACGTCGAAACCATGGTCGAACGCGAAGAAAATGAAAAAGAACGGATCAAGGAAATGTCCATCGAAGAATTGGAACTTTCCGTCCGTTCGAGCAACTGCCTGAGACGGGCAAATATCGATACAGTTGAAAAATTGACTCAGAAAACAGAAGAAGACATGATGAAGGTCCGCAACCTTGGCCGCAAGTCCTTGAACGAAATCAAACGTAAGCTTGCTGAAATGGGCCTGTCTCTGAGTCAGGAAGATAAAACGAAGGAGTAATAGAATGGCTGGTTACAGAAAACTGGGAAGAACATCCGCCCAAAGAAAAGCCATGCTCAGAAATTTAACCACTGCACTTCTGGAACAGGGTCGCATCCAGACGACGCTGCACCGCGCAAAAGAAGTCAGAAGAATGGCTGAAAAAATGGTGACATTAGGAAAACGCGGCGATTTACACGCAAGAAGACAGGCTCTGGCCTACATCACAAGTGAAGATGTGGTCACCCAGCTCTTCGAAGAAATCGCACCGAAATACGCAGACCGCAACGGCGGCTACACACGCATTTACAAGATGGGACCGCGCCGCGGCGACGCTGCAGAAGTGGCCATCATCGAAATGGTCTAAGCCATTGGCGTGAGCTTAAGAATCAAGACTGAAGTCTTCGGACTTTGGTCTTTTTTATTTTGCAAGTTTTGGGTTTTGTATTATAATGGAATGCGGAACTAATCGTCAGATTGACGAAATACAAAGGATAAGGATATGAATGAGCAAACTGCATTTGTAACACACGGTCAGAACGGCCAGGACGCACAGAGCCAGCCGATTATCCGGGTTGAAAATCTCAGCTACGCCTATCCGGTGGAAGACAGTGACCAGCCTAAGCAGGCACTGAGCGATGTCAATTTAACGGTGGCGCGCGGCGAGTTTGTCGGCATCATCGGGCATAACGGCTCGGGCAAGTCGACGCTGTCGAAAATCCTGAACGGGATCCTTTCACCGGATTCGGGCGACGCCTGGATCGAAGGAATGAACACGAAGGATCCGGAAAAGATCTGGCAGATCCGGAAGACGGCCGGCATGGTCTTCCAGAACCCGGACAACCAGCTGGTGTCCTCGGTGGTGGAAACCGACGTGGCCTTCGGCATGGAAAACCTCGGCGTGCCCTCAGAACAGATTAAAGAAAAAGTGACAGAGGTCCTCGACATCGTCGGGATGTCCGACTACCGCAAGGCCAGACCGCACCAGCTTTCGGGCGGCCAGAAACAGCGGATCGCCATCGCCGGCATTCTCGCGATGCAGCCGGACTGCATCATTTTCGATGAGCCGACCGCGATGCTCGACCCCAACGGCCGGGCTGAGGTCATGAAGACCATCACCAATTTGAACCGCGAGCACGGGATGACGGTGCTGCACATCACCCACTACATGACCGAGCTCGTCGGCGCGGACCGAATCGTCGTGATGGACGGCGGCCGGGTTGTCGCGACAGGCACGCCCCGGGAAATCTTCTCCCAGGTGGCGATGTTAAGAGAAATCGGCCTCGACGTGCCGCAGATGACCGAGCTGGCCTACCTTTTGAATCAGGACGGCTATGACATCCCGAAGGATGTCCTCGAAATTCCGGAAATGGTGGAGGCGTTATGTCACTTAAAATAGAACACTTGGATCACGTGTACGCGCAGAACTCGCCCTTTGAGTTCAAGGCCCTCGACGACGTGAACGTCGAGCTGGAAAACGGCCACTTCATCGCGCTGATCGGCCACACCGGCTCCGGCAAATCTACGCTGATTCAGCATTTAAACGGGCTGATCGAGCCGACTTCCGGCACGGTTTATTTAAACGGCGTCGATATTTTCAATCAGTCAAAAGAAGATTTGGTCAAAACCCGGTTTTCGGTGGGGCTGGTCTTCCAGTACCCGGAACACCAGCTCTTCGAAGAAACGGTCGCCAAGGACGTGGCCTTTGGCCCGAAGAATCTGAAGCTTTCAGAGGAAGAAATTCAGGAGCGGGTGAAATGGGCCATCGAAATGGTCGGCTTAGACTACGAAAAAATGAAGGACGTCTCGCCCTTTGAACTCTCCGGCGGACAGATGCGCCGGGTGGCCATCGCCGGGGTGCTGGCGATGAAACCCGAGGTGTTAATTCTCGACGAGCCGACGGCGGGCCTCGACCCCCACGGGCGGGACACCATCCTCGGCCAGATTGAAAAGCTCCACAAAGCGACGGGCAATACGGTCATTCTGGTCTCCCACAGCATGGAAGACGTCGGGCGCTACGCAGACCGCATCCTCGTCATGTACAAAGGGAAGGCCGTGTACTACGACACGCCGACCGTGGTTTTCCGCCACGTGGATGAGCTCGAAAAAATGGGCTTGGCGGTGCCCGAGGTCAAGTACCTGATGCGGGCGCTGAAGAAACGGTACCCGGAAATCGACGACGATATCTTCACGGTCGAAGCTGCCAAGGCGGAGATCGAACGGGTGTTTGGAGGTGAACGCGATGTTTAAGGACATTACCCTCGGCCAATATTACCCGACCGGCTCGGTGATTCACCAGCTCGACCCACGGACGAAGATCAATTTTACCCTTGTGTACATCGTGCTGCTTTTCGTCGTGAACAATCCGGTCGGCTATCTGATCGCGATTGGGATTCTGGCGCTGGTGATCGCGCTGTCGAAAATTCCCTTTGTCTATATCGCCAGAGGCCTGAAGCCGCTGATCTTCATCATCGTGCTGACCTTTATCCTCAACATGTTCATGACGCCGGGGCAGGTGCTCTGGCAGTGGAAGGCGCTGCACATCACCCGGGAAGGGCTGAAACTCTCGATCTTCATGGCCCTTAGGCTGACGCTGCTCGTGGCGGGGACGTCGATCATGACGCTGGCGACCTCCCCGATGGATTTGACTGACGGGATGGAAGCCGGTATGTCGGTGATTCCGGGGCTCAAGCGCGTGGCCCACGACCTGGCGATGATGATGTCCATCGCGCTGCGCTTCATCCCGACGTTGATGGAAGAAACGGACAAGATCATGAAGGCCCAGAAGGCGCGCGGTGCCGATTTTGAAACCGGCAACATCATCGACCGGGCCAAAGCATTGATTCCGATTCTCGTGCCGCTGTTCGTCTCGGCCTTCAGACGGGCCGACGAACTGGCAACGGCCATGGAAGCCCGGTGCTACCGCGGCGGGAGCGGCCGGACTCGGATGTACGTGCTCGCCTACGCGAAGCGGGACGCCATTGCCTACATCGTGCTCGCCGCGATGACGGCAGCGATGATCGGCTCCCGGTTCATCCAATACCCGTGGCCCTTCCCCTTTGGATAAGCCGATGAAAAACATTGGATTGGTCGTGGCCTATCGGGGTGACGCCTTTGCCGGCTGGCAGATTCAGAAAAACGCCGAAACCGTCGAGGGCGATTTGAAGCAGGCAGTCGAGGCGGTGACCGGTGAAAGGGTGACGATTTACGGCGCCGGGCGCACCGACGCCGGCGTGCACGCCCGGGGACAGCGGGCCAATTTCAAAACCGCTTCCCGCATTCCCCCTGACCGCTTCGCCTACGCCCTCAACGCCCATCTGCCGGAGGCCGTCCGGGTCATGCAGAGCTTTGAGGTGCCTGTGGCTTTTCACAGCCGGTACGACGCGAAGGGCAAATGCTACACCTACCGCATTTACCGCGGACCCATCGCCGATCCCTTGACCGCGGATTTCAGCTGGCAGGTGTCCTATTCTCTCGACGTGGACAAGATGCGTGCCGCCGCGGCGGACGCCGTCGGCACCCACGATTTCAAGAGCTTTCAGGCGGCGGGCTCCTCGGCCAAGACCTCGGTCAGGCGGGTAGACCGCATCGACTTTGCCGAGGACGGGCCGATGCTCATCATCCGCTACATCGGCACCGGTTTTCTCTACAACATGGTCCGGATTTTGACCGGCACCCTCGTCGCCATCGGCTCAGGCAAATTTGCGCCGGACGCGATGGCGGGCATTATCGCGGCGAAGGACCGAAACGCGGCAGGCGTGACGGCCCCGGCGAAGGGGCTGGAGCTGACCCGCGTTTACTACACAAAATAATTTGACAAAAATGGGAAAAAGAATTGACAGTCAAAAGAGGCATATAATATAATATGTGTCAGGCTTTCATGTACCTCTGCCCCTAGGTACAAAATGATATAACGGCTGAGCCAACCAATCAGCCGGTCATTTCGCTTTCGATAATTTCCCACTTTTATCGAAAAAAACAACTTACAATCAAGGAGGATATGAGATGAAAGCATACGCCACAAAAATGGCTAAATCTCAGGATATAGATCGCAAATGGTATGTGGTCGACGCTACAGACAAGGTGCTGGGTCGTCTGGCTGCAGAAGTCGCAAACGTGTTGAGAGGGAAGAACAAACCGTGCTTTACCCCTAACGCAGATTGCGGTGATTTTGTTATTATTGTCAACGCTGACAAGATCAGATTAACCGGCAATAAACTCGATCAGAAGCTTTACAAGACCTATTCCGGTCATCCAGGCGGACTGAAGGAAATCGCTTATCGTCACTTCCTGGAAGAAAAACCGGCTCAGCTCGTTTACAAGGCAGTCCGTGGTATGGTGCCGCACAACAAGCTCGGCGATCAGGTGATGAAGAAACTTCGCGTTTACGCTGGTCCGGATCATCCGCATGCAGCACAACAGCCTGAAGAAATGGCACTGTAATCTGAGAGAGGTATAGAACATGGCAAAAGTACAATATTTTGGAACAGGCAGAAGAAAAGTATCCGTCGCGCGCGTGCGTCTGTTGCCGGGCGATGGTAAATTTACAATCAACGGTCGCGACATCGACGATTATTTCGGACTGGAAACACTGAAAATGATCGCACGTCAGCCGTTGGCATTAACCAACACCGCAGACAGCTTTGACGTTGTCGTCAACGTTTATGGCGGCGGATTCAACGGTCAGGCCGGCGCGATCCGTCACGGCATCGCCCGCGCATTGGTCGAAGCAGACGTCAACCTGCGTCCTGAACTGAAGAAGGCTGGCTTCTTAACCCGTGACGACAGAATGGTCGAACGTAAGAAATACGGTCTTAAAAAAGCGCGCCGCGCACCGCAGTTCTCAAAACGTTAATTTATTTTATATCAGACTTTGCCGTCTATTGGCAAAGTCTTTTTTTTGTGACATTTTTTAAAAAATCAAGTAAAAATTGAAAGAAAATGAAAAGTGTGATATAGTCTTGTAAGCGAAATTTTCACACAAATGAAAACCCGTCAAATCGGCGGGCCGATTGAAAATAAATGAAATAAATTTTGACCATTATCGGCACTACAATTCGTAAACAGGAGAAATGAATGAAACAAGAAAATCCAATTATTAATATTGCCGTGATTGCACACGTCGACGCAGGCAAGTCCACGCTGGTCGACGCTTTCCTCAATCAGAGCCACGTCTTCCGCGACAACCAGAAGGTCGTCGACTGCGTGATGGACTCCAACGATTTGGAACGGGAACGCGGGATCACCATTTACTCGAAGAACTGCTCAGTCATGCACGACGGCATTAAGATCAACATCGTCGACACCCCTGGCCACGCCGATTTCTCGTCTGAAGTCGAACGGATCCTCAAAACCGTCGATACCGTCATCCTGCTCGTCGACGCGAGCGAAGGCCCGATGCCTCAGACCCGCTTCGTTTTGAACAAATCCCTCGAACAGGGACTGCGCCCGATTCTGTTCATCAATAAGATCGACAAGAAGGATCAGCGCGCCGAAGAAGTCGTCGACGAAGTCTTCGACCTCTTCGTCGAACTCCACGCCAACGACGAACAGCTCGACTTCCCGATTCTCTACGGAATCGCCAAGGAAGGGATCGCCAAATACGAAATGGACGACGACAGCACGGATTTGACTCCGCTGTTTGACACGATCATCAAGCACGTCGGCATTCAGGAAGACCTGAGCCTCGAACCGCTGCAGATGCAGATTTCATCCCTGGCCTACGATGACTACATCGGCCGCCTCGGCATCGGCCGCGTCTCCACCGGGACGATCCACGAAGGGGACCAGCTCGAAGTGGCCAAGCGCGATGGCAGCTTCGAAAAGGTCAAGGTCAATCAGGTCTTCGTCTACAAGGGATTGTCCAGAGTGCCGGTTAAATCCGCGCCGGCTGGCGACATCGCCGTGGTCTCCGGGATTCCGGACATCTCCATCGGCGAAACCATCGGCGAAGTGGACCAGGTCCAGCCGATGGAAATGATCGAAATCGAAAAGCCGACGCTGTCGATGAACTTCTTCGTCAACACCTCGCCTTTTGCCGGCCAGGAAGGGGAATTCATTACGACCCGCCATCTGAAGGCCCGCCTCGAAAAGGAATTGGAAGTCAACGTTGGGCTCGAAGTCGAACCCCTGCCGGACACCACTGAAGGCTTCAAGGTTTCAGGCCGCGGCGAACTGCACCTGTCCATTCTGATCGAAAACATGCGCCGCGAAGGCTACGAGCTGGCCGTCTCCAAGCCGGAAGTCATTTTCAGAACCGACGAATCCGGCCACCGGACCGAACCGATCGAAGAAGTCGTCGCCAATGTGCCGGACGAATACTCCGGGACCGTCATCGCCAAGCTGAACCAGCGCAAAGGGATGATGACTGAAATGAGCTCCGAAGAAGGCTGGACCGACATGACCTTCGAAGTCCCGACCCGCGGGCTCCTCGGCTATCAGAGCGAATTCATCAACGACACCCACGGCGAAGGGACGCTGGTCCGCCGCTTCGACCACTTCGAACGCTACAAGGGCGACATTCCTGGCCGTCAGAACGGCGTGCTCGTCTCCGGCGTCAACGGCGAAACCATGGCTTACTCGCTGTTCAACTTGAGCGACCGCGGGACCCTGCTCGTCGATCCGGGGACTAAGGTCTACGAAGGCATGATCATCGGGATCAACAACCGCAGCGACGACATGGTCGTCAACCCGATTAAGAACAAGAAGCTGACCAACACCCGTGCGTCCGGCTCCGACGAAGCCCTGAAGCTCATCGATCCGAAGGTCTTTTCCCTCGAAGAAGCCCTCGAATTTATCGAAGACGACGAATTGGTGGAAGTCACACCGCAGAGCATCCGCCTGCGCAAGAAGATTTTGTCTGAACTGGACAGAAGACGTGCGCGCCGCGGCGGTGGCAACAAATAAGCCGTTTTGGCACGATCACGACGCTGCTCCTTTTTGGGGCGGCGTTTTTTTGTGGTTGGCATTTCCCCCAGAACAGGCGTATAATAAAAATAAAAAGGGGGTTATTGCAATGGCATCTGACATTTCGAAGCTAACGGAAATTTTGAGGGAAAGCGACAACATCGTCTTCTTTGGCGGCGCCGGCGTTTCGACGGCTTCCGGCATTCCGGATTTCAGATCGGCGGGCGGCATTTACAGCCAGAAGCTCAACGCCACCTTCACGCCGGAGGAAATGGTGTCCCACAGCTTTTTCGTCAACCACACCGAAGAATTCTATAAATTTTACCGCGACAAGATGGTCTATCCCAAGGCCGAACCCAACGGCTGTCACATCGCGCTGACCAAGCTCGAAAAAATGGGCAAGGTCAAGGCTGTGGTCACCCAGAACATCGACGGCCTGCACCAAAAGGCGGGCAGCGAAATCGTCTTTGAACTCCATGGCTCGGTCAAGCGCAACTACTGCACGAAATGCGGTGCGTTTTACGACGACGAATGGGTGATGGCGCAGCTGGGCGTGCCGAAATGCGAAAAATGCGGCGCGATCGTCAAGCCCGACGTTGTGCTTTATGAAGAAGCCCTGGATCCGGCGCAGATCAACGGCGCGGTAGACGCCATTTCAAAGGCCGACACCCTGATCGTCGGCGGCACCTCGCTGATCGTTTACCCGGCGGCCGGCCTGATCAATTATTTCAGAGGGAAGCACCTCGTCGAAATCAACAAATCGGCCACCTCGGCAGACTCCAGAGCAGAGCTGGTCATCCGCGACGACATTGCCAAGGTCATGGCCGAAGCAGTCGAAAATATGTAAATTTGAGACCTTTCCTCAAATGAATTGACGTTTTTGAGGGATTATTCTATAATGAGAATAGTTAAATAAAAAAGATCCTGTGGGTAAAGGGAAACAGGTGGAAAACCTGTACTGTGAATCGCAGCTGTAACGCGAAATGCGCGCTCATAGCCACTGCCGAAAGGTGGGAAGGGAGCGCAGATGATATCGCGAAGTCAGAAGACCGGCACAGTGATTGGTTCGGATGTCTTCGATTTGTGGCATCGGAACGCAACAACGTTAAAGCAGACACATAAAGAGGTCGGTTTGACGAATGGATCCTTTCTATTTAACCTTCATTAATTCATTCCTCTTTCCATTTGCTTACACACAAAAGGAATGGAACCATCTCTTTGAAGCAGCGGCCTGGTGAACCGCTGCTTTTTTATTTGACTTTTCCCTTTTCAAACCATGCGCTTTTTGATACAATAAAAACCAGCAAATTTTATATAAAAAAAACAAAGATAGAGGTGCGTCTTTTATCAGTACCCGTCGGGATCGCATCAGGGCGAAGGGAACGGCGGGAAAAGGAAAAAACGCCGAAGAGCCGCTGTCCCTGCTGATAACGGTTCTGGGCCTGCCGAAAATATCGTCAGGACTGTCGCCGGTCGGCGGAGCGCTGTCAAATGTTTGGGAATCAATGTTGATTTCGAACCTTTGTGATGCCGGTATCTCTATACTGGCTTTTTTTATGACAAAAGGATCTGAAGGAGGATCATTGTGAAAAAGTATAATGTTGCTGTTGTTGGGGCTACAGGCCTCGTTGGCCAGATGATGTGCCGCGTGCTCGAAGAAAGAAATTTCCCAGTGAATCATTTCTATCCGATGGCGTCTTCACGCTCAGCGGGAAAAGCCATCGAATTCGCCGGCAAGACCTACACCGTCGAAGAAACCACACCGGAATCCTTTGACAAGGATATTGACCTGGCGATCTTTTCAGCCGGCGCCGGTACCAGCAAAAAATTCGCACCAGAAGCGGCGAAGCGCGGCGTCATCGTCGTCGACAACTCGTCCTGCTGGCGGATGGACCCAGACGTGCCATTGGTCGTGCCAGAAGTCAATCCGGAAGATCTGAAGTGGCATCACAACATCATCGCGAATCCGAACTGCTCGACGATTCAGGCGATGCTGCCGCTGAAGGCAGTCTACGACAAATACGGCATCGAACGCATCGTCTACTCCACCTATCAGGCCGTTTCCGGCGCTGGGGTTCAGGGCTACCGTGATCTGAAGGACGGCGTCGAAGGCGTGCCGCCGAAGAAATTCCCGTACCCGATCGCGTTCAACATCCTGCCGCATATTGACGATTTCCTCGAAAACGGCTATACCAAAGAAGAAATGAAAATGGTCAATGAAACCCACAAAATCCTGCACGACGACAACATCCGCATCACCGCGACCACAGCCCGTGTGCCGGTGTTCTACGGTCACAGCGAAAGCATCAACGTCGAACTGAAGAAGCCCTTCGGCTCAGTCAAGGAACTCCAGGACTGCATGGGCAGCTTCCAGAATGTCATTCTGCGCGACGATCCTGAACACAACATTTACCCGATGCCGATCGAAGCGGAAGGCCACGATGAAGTTTACGTCGGCCGCATCCGCCGCGACTTCTCCATCGAAAACGGCTTTAACTTCTGGTGTGTCGGCGACAACATCAGAAAGGGCGCCGCTTCCAACGCGATCCAGATCGCGGAATCCCTGATCGAACAGGATCTGGTCCACGATCAGTATCAGGGCTGATTGGCACGATTTAAGCTTTTAGGAGGAAACACTATGTCTACAATCTTTACCGGCTCATGTGTCGCGATGATCACGCCGTTTAAGGAAGATGGCTCTGTCGATTACGACGGCCTGAAGGCGAACATCGATCGGCACGTCGCAGAAGGCACCGACGCGCTTTTAATCTGCGCGACCACGGGCGAAGGGGCGACCCTCAGCGACGAAGAACACCGCAGCGTGCTCAAAGCTTCTGCCGAATACATCGACGGCCGGGTGCCCTTTATCGCCGGCACTGGCAGCAACGACACCAGCTACGCGGTGTCGCTGACCCAATTTGCAGAATCCATCGGTGCGGACGCGGCGCTGGTCATCAATCCGTACTACAACAAAACCACCCAGGAAGGGATTTACCAGCACATCAAGGCTGTCGCGGACAACACGAACATTCCGCTGATCGTCTACAACGTGCCGAGCCGCACCGGCTCCAACATCCTGCCGGCGACCATCGCCCGTTTGGCCAAGCTGCCGACGGTTCAGGCGGTCAAGGAAGCCAGTGGCGATTTGAGCCAGATCGCGGAAGTCATCGAACTGACCCAGGACGACGATTTTGACGTGTACAGCGGCAACGACGATCAGACGCTGCCGATCATCGCATTGGGCGGCAAGGGCGTCATTTCGGTTACCGCCAATATCGCGCCGAAGGCTGTGCACGACATGGCCATGGCCTGCGTCGAAGACCGGATGGACGAAGCCCGGAAGCTCTTCCGCGCGATCAATCCGCTGAACCGCGCGATGTTCTACGAAAACAACCCGATTCCGGTCAAGGCCGCGATGAAACTGATGGGTCTGGACACCGGGGCGATGCGTCTGCCGATGGTCCCGATGAGCGAAGGTGCGCAGGCGAGAATGGTCGAAGTGATGAAGGCCTACGGAGGACTGCTCGATGATTAAGATGATTCTATCCGGCGCTGCCGGACACATGGGCCACGTGGTCGCTGACTGCGCGGCGGCGGCCGACGATTTCACGATCGTCGCCGGCCTCGATCAGGTCACCGACACAACCGGGGCTTTCCCGATTTACGGTGACTTCGATCAGTGCACCGAAGAGGCGGATGTCATCATCGACTTCTCCCATTTTTCAGCTTTCCCAAAGGTGCTCGCCTTTGCGGAAAAACGCCATCTGCCGCTGGTCGTCGCGACGACAGGTCTGAGCGAAGACGACGAAAAGGCCATCGCTGAAAAATCCAAGCGCTTCCCGATCTTCAAATCTGCGAACATGTCCCTGGGCATCAACGTGATGGCCGACGTCTTAAAGAAAATTTCCGGCGTGCTTGCCGATTACGACATCGAACTGGTCGAAGCCCACCACAACCGCAAAGTCGACGCCCCAAGCGGCACGGCGCTGCTTTTAGCCGACGCCGTCAACGAAGGCCTCGAAGAAGCCGGCCTGCCGAAGAAGCGCTACACCTACGGTCGCCACGGCCGTGACTGCAAGCGCACCGAAGACGAAATGGGGATTTCCGCCATTCGCGGCGGCACCATCTCAGGCGTTCACCTGGCGTTGTACGCCGGCGACGACGAGCTCGTTGAAATCAAGCACACCGCCCTTTCGCGGAAGATTTTCGGCAACGGCGCCCTGAAGGCCGCTCGTTTCTTGATCAAACAGCCGAACGGCCTGTTCGATATGAGCGACGTGATCCACGCCCAGTAACCAATTAATAAAAAAGATCAAATATAGAAGTCATTTACATTATAAAGAAGCGAACTGTTTAATTGACAGTCCGCTTCTTTATCTATAAAATAGAAAAAACAATCGAAAATCTATAAAAGGAATAAGGAATCATCTATGAATACGATCGTTCAAAAATACGGCGGAACGTCGATGGGGACGATTGCCCGGATCCAGAATGTCGCGAAACGGATTATCGCGAAAAAGGAACAGGGCAATCGGATGGTCGTCGTCGTTTCTGCGATGGGGAAGAGCACCGACCACCTTGTCGAAATGGCCTACGCGGTCAACGACAAGCCGCCAAAGCGGGAAATGGACATGCTGTTAGCCACAGGGGAACAGGTTTCCATTTCGATGCTCTCGATGGCCCTCGACGAAATGGGCTACAAGGCCATCTCCTTTACCGGCCCGCAGGTCGGCATTAAAACCGAAGGGCTCCACGGCCGCGCCAGAATCATGGACGTGGACAAGACGAAAATCGTCGAAGCGCTGGATGAGGACAAAATTGTCATCGTCGCCGGCTTCCAGGGCGTCAACGAAAACGACGACATCACGACTCTAGGCCGCGGCGGCTCCGATACCTCGGCGGTCGCGCTGTCCGTCGTGCTCGGCTGCCCCTGTGAAATTTACACCGACGTCGACGGGATTTACGGCGTCGACCCGCGGCTGTACCCGCCAGCAAAGAAGCTCGACGTGGTCAGCTACGACGAAATGCTCGAAATGGCCAGCCTTGGCGCCGGCGTCATGAACCCGAGAGCCATCGAACTGGGCCGCAAGTACAACGCAGATATCCTCGTCGCCTCCAGCATCAACAAGGTGCCGGGGACGTTAATCACGTCCAATATCGATCAGCAGGTCAAGGACATCACCGGTCTCGCGGTCTACGACGACGAAATGATGGTGTCGATCAAGGACGTGCCCTACCGCTCCGATGTCGCGGCACAGCTTTTTGCCGATTTAGCCGAAGCGGGCATCAACGTCGATATGATCAGCCAGACGAAGCCAGTCAACGACAAGATGCACATCTCGTTCTCGCTCTCGAAGGAAGACCGGGATTTGCTCGACCGCGTCCTGCCGGAATTCCAGGCGAAATACGAAGGCACGGAAGTGACCATTCGGGACGATACCGTCAAGCTGTCGGTCGTCGGCAGCGGCATGAAGCTTCACAGCGGCGTCGCGAGCCGATTCTTCGCGCTGCTCTGCGAACAGCAGTTCCCGATTTTGATGGTGACGACCTCCGACATCCGGATCTCCTGCATGATCCCGAAGGAAGCGAAGGAACGGGTGGTCATGGCGGTAGCCGATGGCTTTGAATTGTAAAGAGGTGCGAAATGATTAATATTGAAGAACATCCAGTAGATTCGCTGTCCATCGACTGCGAAAGCTTAATGATCACGATGCATAACGTGCCCTTCGGCGAATACGTGATGACCCGTCTCCTCGACGATTTGGCCGCGGCGTCGGTCAACGTCAGCGTCATCTCGAGAACGGCGCCGGTGGGCGAGACCTACGACGTATCCCTCATCGTGCCGGAACGGGATCTGGCCAAGGTTCGGGACATCGCCAACAACCTGGGCGACGATTTCCCGGAAGTGGGCATCACCGTAAACAAAAACATTACGCGGCTGAATCTCCACGGCATCGGCATGCGCACCCAGTCCGGGGTCGCGGCCAAATACCTGCGGGTCTTCGCGGAAAATGACATTCAGATTCTGATGATCACCACGTCGGAAATTGCGATGTCCTGCGTCGTCAAAAATGACGACGTCAAGCGCGCAGTGACGGCGATTCAGGCGGCATTTGATCTGAACTAAAAAATCAATAAGAAATAAGGAAAACTATGTCTCAAGAAAATGAAAAAAAAGGAGGTCTGTTCGAAAGGACAGACCGTGAGGACTCGCCGAAAGTCAAGCCGGCTTTCGACGAAGACGTCCGGCAGGACGATGTGACAACAGACGATGGCGTCACTTCTAAAGCGCCGGCTGAAGCAGCCACAGAAGATGCGGGTGAAGCAAAGGACCCGACAGAAGTCGTCAACGAACGGCTGCGGGAACGCAGTTTTGAAATCGCCGAAAGTGAAGACGACGAAGCGGACGCAGCGTCTAAGGCGGATGAAACGCCGGAAGCAGCGCCGAAAAAGACGGTCGAAACCGCGGCGGACGCCATCGACGCGATGGCCGCTGAAGTAGAGGCCTCAGAAAAAGCGGCGGACGCCGCCTCCGAACCTGAAGCAGCATCCGAAGAAGCATCAAAAGAAACATCTGAAGACGCGGCTGACGCGGCCGAAACCGAGGCCGCTGAACCGGAAGAAGCGGAAACCGACGAAGGGAAAAAAGCGGACGGGTCGGCTGAATCCAAGCTCGCAGCTGAAATCGACGAAGTCTTTGCGGCTAAGTCCGAAGCTGAAGACACTGAAGCAGCTGAAGCATCGGCTGACGAAACGACCGAAACGCCTGAAGCCGAAGTCGAATCGGACGAAGAACAGGCTGATGAAACGGCCGAAGCGTCTGAATCAGAACCGGTCGAAGCCGATGTCAAACCAGCTGATGAAACGACTGAAGCGCCGGAAGCTGAAGCTGACAAAGCAGATGAAGCGTCGTCTGACAAAACAGAAGAAGCAGACGCAGCGGCACCACAAGCCGAAACTGTTGAAGCCGCAGCCGCAGAAGCCGCTGAATCTGCGGCTGACGCCGAAGAAAAGGCTGAACCCAAAGCCAAAAAATCAAAGCAGCAGCCGAAGTCACGTCAGCGGAAAGCCGCGCCGAAAGTCAAAATCGTCGGGATCGCCATCGCAGCCATTGCCATTATCTACGCAGCCTTTGCGGTTTATTTCAATTATCATTTCTTCCCGAATACGGCCATTAACGGCCTCGCCGCCTCCGGTAAAACCGTCTCAGCCATCAGCAGCTCCGTTGAAAACCGCGCCGACACCTACAGCGTCGAGCTTAAGGGGCGCAAAGGAGAAACCGAAAAGATCACGGCGACCGCGCTGGGCCTCAAATATCAGGGTAAGAAGCGCGTCCAGCAGATCCTGTCGAATCAAAACGGCTTTGCCTGGCCAGCGCACTTGTTCTCGGGAACGAAGAGCTACTCCGCGATTTCCTACGACAAGGACAAGATCGATTACCTGGTCCGCAATTTGTTCCAGGTGTCTGGCAGCCAGGTTGAAGCGGCGCGCAACGCCCAGCCCGTTTACAAAGACGGCAAAATCGTGATCGAAGATCAGATTTCCGGCAGCACCGTCGATCAGACCAAGCTCAAGAAGCTGCTGATCAACGCGATCGCCGCCGGCGACAGCACCATCAACTTGAAAAAAGAAGACTGCTACGTCCAGCCGAAATACACGTCGAGCTCCAAAAAGGTCAAGCAGGCAGCGGCCAAGATGCGCAAAATGATCAAGGCCGAAATCACCTACACCTTCGGCAGCGACAAAGTCGTCATCGACAAGAGCGTGTTCGGGCCGTGGCTGACCGTGGACGACAACATGAACGTCACAGTCGATCAGACCCAGCTCAAGCAGTATCTCTACGATTTGGCCTACAAAACCAACACCTATTACGGCAAGCACACCTTCAAGACCACCGGCGGCAGCACCATTACCGTGAACGGCGGCAACTACGGCTGGCGCATCGACCGCGATGCCGAAGCCAAGAATCTAACCCAGGAAATCGAAGCGGGCAAGGTCATCACCCGCGATCCGGAATATTCCAAGAAGGGGAAGGTCCGCAACAGCACCTACGACGACATCGGCGATTCCTACGTCGAAGTCTCCATCAGCGATCAGCACATGTGGGTGTACAAGGACGGCAAGAAGGTTGTCGACACGGCGGTCGTCACCGGCGACGTCACCAAGGGCAACGGCACGACGCCGGGTGCCTATTACATCGCCTACAAGGAACGCCACGCGACGCTGAAGGGCGAAGGCTACTCGACACCGGTTTCTTACTGGATGCCCTTTAACGGCGGTCAGGGGATTCACGATTCCTATTGGCGCGGTGCCTACGGCGGTACGATTTACCGCGGCAACGGCTCCCACGGCTGTGTCAACACCCCGCCGGCTCAAGTCGCCCTCGTCTGGGACAACGTCTCTCAGGGGACGCCGGTCATCGTTTATTAAGGATTTCATCTTCTCTGAAATGCATCACACCGATCATTTCAGGGAAGATTTTTTATTGTTTAGCTTTAGCGAAGGATTCGACGAGAGAAACGAGGAGAATCGAAGAACCACCGGCTAGGCCGGTGAGTTTACTAAAGCTTCAGCTTCAAGCAAAAACCTCCTATGCTAAAATGATGCCGGTTCGCCAACCGCAACATTTCATAAAGGAGGTTAAATCATTATGAAAAATGATAAAGATAGTTTAGCACATACAAAATGGAATTGTAAGTATCATATAG
>Ga0214872_100036_pt1 | contig 154510 bp, 159 predicted proteins | sample Stichaenrichm18X_FD_168614 | JGI IMG/M metagenome (GOLD analysis project Ga0214872, IMG submission 168614) | Xylose enriched microbial communities from anaerobic bioreactor in Madison, Wisconsin, United States - 18X | ecosystem: Engineered > Bioreactor > Anaerobic > Unclassified | place: USA... | reverse complement strand
AGGTTGCCAACTATAAAGTCATTAGTAACGATGCGAATGAAGATGATTTGACACAGGTCACAGCGAAAAACGTTCAATCGAACGGCGACGATCAAACATACACGGTCGTGTATGCGCCAGATTATGCAGTAACGCAGACCAAGACGATCAATCAAACGATCAACTATGTGGACCAACAAGGAAAGACGGTAGCCAAAAGTAATACAGCAACGCCAGTAACGTTCTTGACGGTAACGAATCCAGTTGATGGAACGACGACCACGTATTATTCGACAACCACGACGGACACGGCATTGGATCCAAAAACTGGTCAACCAAAAGACGATGGATGGACTGAAGGGGACGCGACGACATTTGCGGCGGTAGCCAACCCAGAGGTTGCCAACTATAAAGTCATTAGTAACGATGCGAATGAAGATGATTTGACACAGGTCACAGCGAAAAACGTTCAATCGAACGGCGACGATCAAACATACACGGTCGTGTATGCGCCAGATTATGCGGTAACGCAGACCAAGACGATTCATCAAACGATCAACTATGTGGACCAACAAGGCACGAAGGTGGCGACAAGTCATACGGCAACGCCCGTAACGTTCTTGACGGTGACGAATCCAGTTGATGGAACGACAGTGACGTATTATTCAACAACCACGACGGACACAGCGTTGGATCCAGAAACTGGTCAACCAAAAGACGCTGGATGGACTGAAGGGGACGCAACGACGTTTGCGGCGGTAGCCAACCCAGAGGTTGCCAACTATAAAGTCATTAGTAACGATGCGAATGAAGATGATTTGACACAGGTCACAGCGAAAAACGTTCAGTCGACCGGAGACGATCAAACATACACGGTCGTGTATGCACCGGATTATGCAGCGACAACGACGAAGGCGATCAATCAAACGATCAAGTATGTGGATCAACAAGGGAAGACGGTTGCGCCAAGTCATGAAGCACCAGCCGTAACATTCCTGACGGTGACAAATCCAGTCGATGCTGCACATCCCGTAATGTATTACACGACAAGCAAGGACTTGCCAAGCTTGGAACTGGATAATAATGGGGTACCAACAGATGACGCGTGGGTAGCGGGAGATCAAACGCAGTTTGAAGCTGTTAATAACCCATACGTAACCCACTACAAAGTGATCAGTAATGATGCGCCAAATTCAGATTTGGGTCACGTTGCCGCCCAAACCGTTACAGCTACCGATGGTAGTCAAACATACACGGTCGTGTATGCACCGGATTATGCGGCGACAACGACCAAGGCGATCAATCAAACGATCAACTACGTGGATCAACAAGGCAAGACGGTCGCTCCAAGTCATGAAGCGCCAGCCGTAACATTCCTGATCGTGACGAACCCAGTCGATGGAACGACGGTCACGTATTATTCAACAACGACAACGGTTGTGAACCTGGATAATAATGGTATGCCAACGGGAACTGATTGGATCAAAGGAGACCAAACAGAGTTTGATCAAATAAAGAATCCAACAGTACCTGGATATAAAGTCATCAGTAATGATGCGCCGGGTTCAGATTTATCGCAGGTTGCAAAGCAAACCGTTAAGTCGACGGATGATAGTCAAACATATACGGTAGTGTATGCGCTCACTGATCCAGGTACTCCAGAAGTTCCAGAAACACCTGAGGTTCCAGGTACTCCAGAAGTTCCAGGTACTCCAAAAGTTCCAGAAACACCTGAGGTTCCAGGTACCCCAGAAGTTCCAGGTACTCCGGAAGTTCCAGAGACTTCAGAAGTTACTGACAATTCTGATAAAAATGGTAGTTCGGTGAAGGCATCAGCTTCGGATAAAACCTCGTCAGGTACAACAAAGTTGCCTCAAACAAGTGATAGTTCTGAATCACCACTGCTAGCATCTTTGGGTATGACTTTGATGACAGCGTTAGCTCTGTTTGGTATTCGGCGAAGAAAAGATTAGAATAGTGATCTTAAAGAAGTGCGTCGGAAGAAAAATGTAATCTCTGTATTGAAGAGGGTTATCGTGTACTTCAAAATTGGGCAGGATCAGTTGAGTTTAGTAATTAGACGCTCTAAGCTTTTGTGTGTTGTATCGGACGCTATTAGCGATTTTTGACAAATTCGGTTTGCAAGAATGCTGTTATATCAACGTTTCAAGGCCCTTGAATTATTCCTTTATGGGAAGATGAAATTGCCCCTAAATTATTAGACGGCAAGAACGTCATCATCGCTGCCCATGGTAACTCATTACGTGCCTTGAGCAAGTACATCGAACAGATCTCTGACGAAGACATCATGGGTCTTGAAATGTCTACTGGACAGCCCGTAGTCTACGATTTTGACAGCCAACTTAATGTACTTTCAAAAGAAAAATACTAAGATACTGATTAATCAGATCTTATTGAGCACTCACTTAGGTGGGTGTTTTTTTTATTGAAATGACTGCTGATTTTCGGGGTCAGGACGCTGAAAAAAGGGTGATTTCGGACGCTACGATGACAACAATTTTAGAAATAATGGTATTAGTATGTCGAAAAATTGATGTACTAAGGTTTAGAAGACCAATTAAAAGATATGCACTTTTGGCACTATCAGCACTATTTTTAATAATTCAATTCTTGTAAAAAACGAACATATGTTTGTATAATTGGATTATCAATTTAGTCAGGGGTGAGAGTGATGGATTATAGCAAGGAGCCGCATGGGCTTTATTTTATGATCGATAATAAAAGTTTCTACGCTAGCGTTGAATCTTTTGAGAGAGGACTCAATCCACTTAAATCCATCCTAGTAGTCGTGTCAATGGAAGCTAATACGGGATCAGGACTGGTACTTGCATCATCACCCATGGCTAAAAAACTCTTTGGTATTACCAACGTATCACGGGTTAGAAACCTACCTGATGATCCAAGGTTACTTAAAGTACCACCAAGAATGAACTTGTACATTCATCAAAATATGCAGATTAACCACATCTTTCAGCAGTTTGCAGCACTAGAAGACATCGTCCCTTACTCGATTGATGAGAGCTTAATCCAGATGCAACATTCATGGAAGCTGTTTGGTAAAACCCCAGCGGAGGTTGCACGTCGCATTCAGCTTGAAGTTAAACGACAGCTAGGGCTGTACGTTACTGTTGGAATCGGTGAAAACCCCACTCAAGCAAAGATAGCTTTAGATTTAATTGCTAAGCATGATTTTAATCTACAAGGTGGCCTAACATATGAAACATACCCACAGACGGTCTGGCCTATTACGGAACTGAACAAGGTCTGGAACATCGGCTCAAGAACAGCCAAACATCTCAATCAAATTGGCATTAACTCAATGGAAGACTTAGCTCATGCTGATCCATATCAGTTAAAAGAGGAGTTTGGTTTAATGGGCGAGCAGTTATTTGCATTAGCATGGGGGATTGACCGTGCTGACGTTCATAAGTCCGTGCGAATTAAGGACAAATCTTGGGGTAACTCGCAAGTGCTACCTCGTGACTATACGGTGGCACAAGAGATTGAATTAGTAATTAGTGAAATTGTAGATCAGACTAGCTCACGTATGCGTCATCATCGCCAGTTAGCTGGTTGTATCAGTCTATCAATTGGGTTTGGTTACTCAAGTATTGAGGACGATGGTCGACAGGGCTTCTCACGATCAATGCGAATCGATCCAACAAGTAATAGTCAGGAGTTAACTCGATACTGCCTAAAAATGTTTAGAGATCAGTGGAATGACGAGGTAGTACGTAATATTGCGGTGTCATTGAGTCGTTTGTCTGATAACAGTGGTCTACAGTTAGACCTATTTCAGAAACCTGAACGACAGATTAAAACTGCGGCAGAGGACGAGGTACTAGATCGGCTGCGCGATCGTTTTGGTAGCACGGCTGTAATTAAAGCTAAAAATTAAAAAAAGGTGGCACTTTCTTACAACGTGCTGGACTTGTGGGTGGTCATAACGGTGGTAATGTGTTCGATTAACTGAGGTGAGAACGATGAAACATAGATATGGCCCAATTGATCTGATTAATGATGACGATGAGACAGCACAACGATTCTTTAAAAATGACTACGAAGATCGTGGCATGTTGAAGTGGCAGGGATTTTTTTTAAGTGATCATACGAGCACCATCAAAAAGGACAAAAAAGCTAGTGTTGCGGAACCAATGAAACCCCAACAGACCAATCAAGAAATGATGGATACCCTTTTTAGAGCGCTCGAGTACAAGTACCAAGTACACATTCAGTTACAGGAGTTACAGCATGGTGAAACGGTAGTTAGCATTGAAGGACTAGTTATGCAACTAGATGATGGTAGGGTGTTAGTACGGGTGGATGATAAAGGTAATTATCAATGGAACATCGCAAAAATACGTAACGTTGAAATGATTCCAAATGGAAAAATAAAATGGTAATTTTTTTAATGAAAGGTTGATATCACAAAAATATGAGTATACGGTGAATATCCGATAATAGAATGCTAAAAAATCAAGCGAACATTATCTCGGTATGTTGAGATAATGTTCGCTTGATTTATAGAGTGACAGGATACGTCAAAAATATCGATGTAAATCGGCACAACTGGGTGACATTGAAAGTTGATCAAGCCAACTATGATTTATAGTTAAACTTGACTAGCTATAAAAAGGTAATTGCAGAAATATCGTAAGAAAGTTCAAACGAGAAACATTAGTGTACGGAAACGAAGAGTGAAATTGATTTTAGAATATAGGAATGTATATAGAGGGTACAGCAACGACCTTTTATATAGAAGCCTTCTTGACAACGTGCACAGGAATATAAGTGGTTCCGCTTGTACTAGCAACGTGATCAATTTGATTCAATAATTTGCCCGCGGCTATTTTACCTAGTAGTTCAGGCTGCTGTTTTAATAAAAATATACCATCGTTGACGTATTGTGACCATTCCCAGTCATCAAAACTCACCAAACCAATGTCTTGAGGAAATTTGAGTCCTAGTTCTCTGAGCGTACTCAGTAAATTGAATAATAAAGGACCCATCAAAGAGATGATAACTGTTTTTTCAGTATGAGATTGAATTTCATTACTTATTTTTTGTTTCAATGCATCTGAAGTCATTTCTTTTGCTTCTATATTTTGATAGCTGAGATTATTAATCTGAGCTGCTTTTTTGAATGCTTCGATTCGGGGCTCTTGAGCGGATATTTCTGCTAATGTTCTACTAACGGTAATGATCTTTTTATAACCCATATTTTGTAAGTACATGCCGAGGGTGTAGCTGGAATCGAAATTACTAGATACCACTGCACCAACTGCTTTAGGGATAGTTTTAATTTCACGATCTACGAGCACCATGGGAAGATTGGCTTCAACAATACCCTGATATGGATTGAACGTTTTTGAATTAGGTTGCAGAATTAAACCATCTACCTGTTGTGAAAACAATCGTTGAATTTCATTGGACTCTTCATCATTGGAATTATTAGAGTTCATCAGTAAAACATCGTAACCTGCAGGCTGCAAGACATCATAAATTCCTTTAAATAGTAAAGATGAAAAGACGTTAGAAATGTCTGCAACCACCACACCCACCATCTTGCTATATTTAGTTCGCATCTTTCTGGCGGATGCTTTTGGGGCATAATTCAGAGTTTTAATTGTATTTGTAATGATATCCTTCGTTTGCGGACTCATTTTTTTATAATTACCGTTTAAATATCTAGAAACAGTGGTTACGGACACGCCAGCATTTTTTGCAACATCCGCAATTGTTACATTCTTCTTCATTTGATATACACCTGATTTATTGATATTCGAATATATCAAGTATATCAAAATTTTATGAAATAATGATAAATCTTAATCAAGCGGTTCAGATTCTTCTCAGGATAGTCAGATAAAAATTGAAAGTGTTAAAACTGATGCCAATCCGGTGAGCGATAAGACCGATGTTAAAGTGGTCCACGATAAAAACGTTTCTTTCAGAGAAAGTCCAAAATATTCCTTGATCATCCAGAACCCAGCATCATTGACATGATCAGCAAAAACTGACCCTGCACCAACAGCTAGCACCATTAGAGCTGGATTAACACCTGTTTGGGCAATCAAAGGAGCTACCAACCCGGCAGCAGTCAACGATGCAACGGTAGCTGAACCTAAACTAATTCTAAGCAATGCGGCAACTAGCCATGCGGCAAGCAAGGGGGACATGCTGGTATGAGCAAATAATGTTGAGATGTAATTTGCGATACCACCGTCAACTAGAACTTGCTTAAAGGCACCACCACCACCGATTATCAGTAGCATCATTGACACTTGCTTAACTGACTCGACTAATGAGTCACTGATGTCTGTCATTTTTAAATGGCGTGCGATCCCCATTGTATAAATGGCAAATATTAATGAAATTAACATGGCGGCATCGGGAGCACCAATAAATTGAATGATTTCATTGATTAAATTATTCTTTGGCAATGTACTTGAACAAATGGTAGCTAGTGCAATTAAAATAACTGGCATCATTGAAGTTAAGACGCTAATCCCAAATTTAGGAGTTTCGTCAATTTTAAATTCCCTGAATTTGCCTAATACCTTAATATCAACATCTTTTCGGTAAACTTGTGGATATAATTTGAACAAGACCCAGTTGAATAGTGGGCCACAAACGATGACTGTAGGTATAGCAACAATTATTCCTAATAACAATACATGGCCTAACTCGGCATGCATGATATCGGTCACTGCAGTTGGTGCCGGATGTGGTGGTAGAAAGGCATGTGTGACGTTCAAGGTTGCAGCCATGGGAATTCCTAAATACATAAGTGGGAGATCAACCTCCCTAGCAATTACGAAAATGATCGGTAGTAAAACAACCAGGCCAACTTCGAAGAATAAGGCTAATCCTACAACGAAAGATGAAATAACAACGGCAATTTGAATTTTTTTTCTACCAAATCGGTTAATCAAAGTTGTAGCAATTCGGAAACCACCACCAGAATCAGAGACTAATTTACCAAGCATAGATCCGAATCCAAAAATAACAGCTAAATGGCCAAGCTGACCTCCAATACCAGTTTCAATACTAGTTGGAATTTTGTCGATGGGAATTTGCAAAACTAGCGCAATTATAAACGAAGTAATAATCAAGGAGACAAAAGTGTTTAATTTTAATTTGATAATTAAAAAAATTAAAATAGCGACGCCGACTGCGACGATGAGAAGTGGCATAATACTAACCTCTTTTTTTAATTTTATGTTTAATAACTATTGAAAGCGTTAACAAAATAATGCTAAAAAAAGGACGTTAACCGTCGGATAAAATATTAGTTATGACGTCCGTTCCTAACTTTTATCGCAATAGGTATCCACCATCAACCGGTAGCATAACTCCAGTAACGTAGTTAGATGCCTCGCTCGCCAAAAATACCATTGGACCCATTAATTCTGGTGGGGTACCCCATTTTCCAGATGGCAAGTGGTTTTCAATTTCGGGTCCTCTAACTGGATCTTCTTGTAATGGCTTGGTCATGTCGGTACTAATGTACCCGGGCGCTAATGCGTTTACTTGAATATTGTATGGTGCCAATGCATCTGCGTAGGCTTTTGTTAATCCCATTACACCATGTTTACTAGCGGTATAAGGGAAAATATATTTACCTGCTCGATACGATTGCATCGAACCAATATTAATGATTTTGCCGTGTTTTTGTTGAGCCATCACCTTAGCGGCAGCATGGGACAGATAATAGAGTGAGTTCAAATTTAACTCAATGACTTTACGCCAGTCCGCATCGTTAAAATCCAACACATCGTTACGGATCTGCATTCCGGCATTATTAATCAAAATATCTAGATGCCCAAAGGCTTTAATTACTTGAGCAACAATCGAGTCTGCACAGTCTGGCTCAGTAATGTCTTTTTTTAAAAATTCTACATGTTGACCGTTATTTTCAATGATTTCTTGAGTTTCTTTCCAACCATCAGTTGATTGACTCACAATAAAAATGTCAGCGCCATACATTGAGAGTGCTTCCGAATAAAATCTGCCCAGTCCATGGGCACCACCCGTAATCAGGGCAACTTTACCTGCTAGTGAAAAACTTGCTTGATTGAATTTTGTCATACGTAAAAGCTCCTAATTGTTTAATGTTTATTGCAATGTCTAAATGCGGGCCCGCATTTTTTAGTACTTTTAGTCAATTAGGTGTATCGATACACCTAATCACAACATGAATATACGACAACTTTTATCGTCTGTCAATAGTACTATGTCGAATTTGGTAGTGCTTACTGAATTTTTGTCGGTGATCGAAAATTGATCACTTTTGTGACACTGCAAGGCCTAGTTATGCAACTAGCCGATAAAGGTAATTAGCAATGGAACATAGAAAAAATACGTAACGTTGAACTGATACTAAGTGGAAAAATAAAGTGGTAAATGAGTCGAAGCAAGACATTACTTTATTATGAATAATGAGGAGCTTAATTATGAATTCAAATGTATTACCAGAAAATAAAAGTCATATTTTAATTAGAAATATTAGAAAGGGATTATGGTGGGGTATTGAAATAGCAGTGATTCAGTTCGTAGTCTACGATTTTGATGAAAAATTTAGTGTATTTTCAAAGAATGCAAAGAAATCTCATCATAGCTAACTCTCACTTCGGTGGGTGTTTTCTTTATTCTTATGTTGACACGGTGTCACTTTACTGTATAATAAGCGTTATTGAAATAGTGACACGATGTCACCGGAGGAGAGATTAAAATGGTTTTAGCAACTTTCAATCATATTACGACAGAGAAACAAGCTCGCGTCCGTGATGCGCTACTAACTGAGTTTAGTCGCCATTCACTGGCGGAAGCACAAGTGGCCCGAATTGTGACGGATGCTGGGATCGCCCGAGGAGCATTTTATAAGTATTTTTCTGATTTACAAGATGCTTACGAATATGTTTTTGGATATGTCATGCAGCAAATTCATGAATCAATGCCAGAAACACCGAATCGCAGTAACCAAGATGCATATGTTGCGGCAATTCGTCACTTTGTCAGTCGTGTTGATCAACAAGGATTTCGAAGGATTGTCGAAATGCATTATCGCTATAATGAAGGAATTGTTGGATCGCAAGCCACTCAGTTAGTGGGGGACGATGATGGCCCGAAGAAATGGGCGATGACGGTTTTATATCATCAAACAGTCCGCGATGTCATTCTGGATCCTGACACGATAGATGCCAGGTTGGCCCAACTCAAAGGCGCTTTGGGATAGTTAATGAAAGGATAAACAGATGTTTTTAGCCTTAAAAGAAATAAAAAAAGAAAAATTGCGTTCAGGATTGATTATCGCCATGATCGTCTTGATCAGCTACTTGATCTTTATTTTAACGAGTTTAGCATTAGGCCTTGCACGCCAGAACACGGACGCCATTAATTCGTGGCATGTCGGCCGGATCACGCTCAACTCTAGTGCAAATACCGATATGCGACAATCTTTCCTAACCGCAGAGCAGGTTGGAAAACTAACCAAAAAAGAAGCTTTAATTGGAGAAACGTCCGTTGTTGCGAAGGCAGCTGGTCATAAGCAATTATCTGCTGTCTTTATTGGGCTTGACGAGACGCAATTTGTTGCAAAAAATCTCGTCCTTGAAAGCGGCCATCAAGTTAAGCAGGCGCATCAAATTGTTGTAGACGATTCGTTCAAGCTAGAAGGATACAAGCTCGGAAGCCGAATCAAGTTGAATGACAGTCAGACGCGGTACACAATTGTCGGGTTCACTAAGAACGCCAAGTTGAATATTGCACCGGTTGTGTATGGGCAGTTGACGACGTGGCAAACATTACGCGGATTAACAAATGGACCGGTTGCGAGTGCGATTGTTTCTCAAAATACGCATTATAAAACGACCAAGCAGGGGGCTAAAACTTACAGTACGGCCAAAGTGATCGAAAAGCTGCCTGGCTATCAAGCGCAGACAACGACGTTTGTGATGATGATTGCCTTTTTAATGGTGATTTCATTAATTATTATTGCCGTCTTTCTATACATTTTGACTATGCAAAAACTGCCTAACTATGCCGTTCTTCGGGTGCAGGGAATTCCAAGCAGGGTCCTTGTCGGCGCGACTGTGAGTCAGTCGGTTTTATTGGTTGTGAGTGGTCTGGTTTTCGGCACAATTTTGACGATTATTACGGCGTTGGTCATTCCACCGGCCATTCCAATGGCGTTTGATATTCCGGTATTAAGTGCGGTCGGTGCTGGTTTACTGGTAATGGCGTTGATTGGAGGCTTAATTCCGATTAAGAGTGTTTTAAGTGTGGATCCTGTGAGTGTGATTGGAGGGTAATCGATGAGTTCATTTTCTGTAAAAAACGTCAATCAAATCTTTGGCACTGGAACTGCCAAAGTACATGTCTTACATGACGTTAACTTTGAGGCGGAGCCGGGGACACTCAGTTTAATTATGGGGCCGTCGGGATCGGGCAAAAGCACGTTTCTGACGATCGCCGGAGGCTTATTAACACCAACGAGTGGCGAAGTGACGGTGAATGGTGAAACATATACTGACCGAACTAAGAAGCAACGGGATGCGTTACGCTTGGATTCAATCGGATTTGTGCTACAGGCGTACCATCTGTTACCCTATTTGACGGTCGCAGATCAGTTTAAGTTAGTGGATAAGGTCAAGCCCAACGGTAACTTATCGAAGGCAAAACTGGATGAGGTGCTCGAAACGCTGGGAATTGAGCAGTTAATTAATAAATATCCGGGAGAACTATCCGGTGGACAGCAGCAACGGGTGGCGATTGCACGGGCACTTTATCCCAATCCTGCCATTATTCTTGCGGATGAGCCGACCGCGGCACTTGATGGTTCCCGAGTTAAAGTCGTGGGTGAACTACTTAAAAGTCTAGCGGTTAAACATCATAAAGCGGTGGTTGTCGTGACGCACGATGCACGATTGATAGAAGCAGCAGATCATCTGTACGAAATGCAGGATGGCTATTTAACTAAAAAGTAGCAGAAAATGTTGATTAGGATGGAAACTGAAGCAACATAACTGATAGGTGTCGGTTTAAAATTGAATTTTTAGCTAAAAAAAGCAGTAACGTTTCGAAGTTATCTTCGAAGTTACTGCTTTTTATGTCAGTGCCAAAATAAAACCTTGCAAAGTGAGTATTTTAGAATAGCCGTGTATCAAGCAGCTACCACTGACATTGTGTAAGTTGGTGTAAACGAGTTGACCTCATGCATAAGGTACGTTGTCATTTACAAGTTTAATTATAGCGAAAATGATTGACTATGTTTTGTATAAAAGTTATCTTTCTTGTAAGAATTCATTTTAATTAGAATGCGGTGAAATCAATGAAACTTCAGTACGATTATCTCGACTCAATTGAGCTACCATTTGCACACCTAATGCGAAAGAATCAAACTACTAGGCTGATTTGCAAGCATAGTATGATCAGTGACGATGGGTACTTGTCCTTAAACGCACGGTGTTCAGTGAAACAAAAGATTCAGGTGTTTAAATACGGTAATGATATGTATACCTTGTGTCTAACAACTGATGACGGAAACTATTTTGTGGGGCCAATGGTATTAATTTATGGGCCCTATTTTGAGTCATGGGGATTCAAAGATGTCTATCACTTTGCAAATATTCATCGAATCGAACGGGAGCGGCTGATTAAGCAGATGAATATTTTAGCACGGTTACTGCAGTGTCATGTAACCACTCAAATGATTGGTTTGGCATTGGATAACCCAGTCATTCTTCAACTGCCAGTGTCCGATTCATTCGGAATCAGTACCGATAACGAACAAGCCCATACGCATTATTACTACGAAGAGGCGCTCTCAGATGCCGTTGAGACAGGAAATGATACGGTCATTCATGAGACTTTAATGAAACTTATCAATTCGGGGCAGACGGGTCATTTATCCGATGAAGGTAAGCTACGAAACGTGAAAAACTTTGGTATTATTCTGGTGTCTGTACTGATTCGGACGGCGATTCGGAGTGGCGTAGATTACGAGCATGCATTTGATCTAAATGATCGGTACGTTAGGGAACTTGAGCGGTTAAAGACTCCTGATGAAATCGTCAAAGTGATTGAAATTGAATTAAAGGATTTAACACAGCGTGTGTCTCGGATGAATTTAACCGCGATCTCAGTCCCCGTTCGTCAAGCAATAAAATTAATTTTGAAAGCACCGAATAATAATATTTCAGTTCGTACCATTGGTGAACAGCTTAACCTAAACTGCAAGTACCTTTCAAATCGATTCAAAGCTGAAATGGGACTTTCAATTAGCAGCTATAAGTTACTCGTCAGGATTAATAAGGCACTACCATTGGTCATGACAACTGATGTCCCCCTGCTTGAAATTGCAAATTTACTGGGATTTACAGATCAGGCACATTTCACACGGGTTTTTAGTCGTTTTGTGGGGATGTCACCAAGCAAAGTTAGAAAAAATCCACAATTAGCTAAAGATTGGCAAATGAGGAAATTCATTAAGTAGAAATCATGACCGATGAGTGTTAAAAGAGAAAAATACTAGTGAAGATGAATATTCATTAATGGAGGAGTTGTTTATGCCACAAATTTATTTTTTATGTACGGGAAACTCGTGCCGCAGTCAAATGGCCGAGGGGTTTGCGAAGACCATTTTAGGTTCGGAATGGCAAATTGCCAGTGCCGGCGTCGAGACTCATGGGTTGAATCCGAAGGCGGTAGCGGTGATGGCAGAAAAGCAGATTGATATTTCTCAAAATCAGTCAAAATTAGTTGATCCAGAATATTTACAAAACTGCGATATTGTCGTCACGCTTTGCGGGGATGCTAGAGATCGGTGCCCAGTGGTGCCCACCCGAGTTAAAAAGATTCATTGGCCATTACCAGATCCCGCCACGGCCACGGGATCAGACGAAGAAGTCATGGCCGTTTTTCGGCAGGTCCGCGATGAAATTGAGCAACGCATTTTAACCTTAAACCAAAAATATGAAGATGGTGCTTGAACACACGAGTCATGTTGCACACGTTAAGAAACATTGGGGCAATAGCTAGGCAAAATAAAGTTAATTAAGTGATGATCAAAACCAGCGGCTCGTGGTATTTTTTTACCCCCTTATCAGTGCTGACGATGCTAAGTTAGTACAAGATGATGTAATCAATAGTTTGTTTTGCGATTAAATCGTGATTTATCAGAAACATCACAACTAGCTCGGCTATTGTTGCAGAGACCCAAGCAATTAAACACTTCAATTTTCCTGATAGACATATCTGTTCTAGCTAAACGGATATGTTCAAAGTATCGGGGATGGTTGGTACTGTGTCATTCTAAACTGTGACGGTTACTTAGCAGTTGAGAGACAGCAGGTAATCAAACCCGAAAATTGAAGAAGCGGGTGAAATGATGGTTGGGGGTTATAGTTTTGCGGCTGTATTGGTCTTAGGGTTACGGTACGGATTAGTTAAGTATTACCGGTTTGAGGAGCCGGACACACGGCAGTGGTTCTGTGATATCACCAATGCGATCGAAGTGTCCATTGTGATTGCGATTGGGTGGCATTTAAGCATAACAGCTCCTTTTTACGTGATGTGTCGAAATGTATTAACATTTCCCGTTGGATTACTGATGTTGTGGAGTTGGATTAAAGCGTTTTGTCACTAAAAAAGAACGGTAATGCGACAAGTAATTCATTCGTTTTATTTGAAATTTATTATCAAGTATATAATAATTAATATATAGTAAAACGCTTTCTAACGACTTTTAGGAAAGTACGCCACGGCTGGCAATCGGTTCATGGGACGGTTGTCCTATTGGAAACTGAGATCATCTTACACCGCACACGCACCCAATCGAGGAGGGCTACCACATGAAAAGATATGAGAAAATTTTAGTTGGAATTGATGGTTCGGAACAGTCTAAGAACGCATTGTATCGCGCAATTGACCTAGCACAGGCGCTTGACGCATCCCTGCTACTAGTAACGGTCGTCGATAATCCGGCGATTTCGATGGCAGTTGCTGGCAACTACGCGATACCGCCACAATTAAATGACGATCTTATCAAACAGGCTAAGGCAACAATGACGAAGTATACGACCATTGCGCAGCAAGCCGGTGTTCAGTTTGAAGATCGGGTTCTAATGGGTGACCATAAAACACAGATGGCCAATGACATCCCCGAAAAGGAAAAGACTGACGCGATTGTCATCGGCGCAACCGGGCTGACAAGGGTGGAACGAGTGTTTATTGGATCAACGGCCAGTTACATTATGAATAATGCTAAATGTGATGTGATTATTGTTCGATAATAGTACTGCCAATCAGCGGCCAATTAGATGAGTTGGTCGCTGATTTTATGCTGTGATCGTCAAGGTGCAGTCAGCCATCCGTCAAAAAGGTTATTAATTGACGAATGGCGAAAAAAAACAATAGAATGATGAAGTAGCAAGTTCCATGTATCTGTTTCTGAGATGGTGTCACAAAACAGGAGGAAAAGATCAATGGCTTATCAAACTATCAATCCGTATACGAACCAAGTTGTAAAAGAATATCCCAACGCAACGGCAGAAGAAATTGAGGCAGCACTGGCGGCCGCCAATGACTTATATCATCAGTGGAAACGTGAGGATTTAGCGACGCGCCAAGCACAACTTCATGAAATTGCGACGCTGATGCGTCAAAACCGAGATGAACTCGCTAAGACAATGACGCAGGATATGGGAAAACTGTTGCGTGAGGCACAGGGAGAAGTTGAACTGTGTGCGATGATCGCGGATTATTTTGCGGATCACAGTGCAGAGTTGCTACAACCCCAGACACTCGAAACAACGGCCACCGGGCATGCACAAATTAAAAAGCATGCGACGGGCGTTTTGATGATGGTTGAGCCATGGAACTTTCCGTATTACCAAATTATGCGTGTTTTTGCGCCGAATTTTATGGTTGGCAACCCCATGCTACTCAAGCATGCGGCCATTACGCCGGGGTCTGCGTTAGCCTTTGAGCAAATCGTGAAACAATCTTCGGCGCCGAATGCTAGTTTGACAAATTTGTTTTTGAGCTATGATCAAGTGTCCGACGTGATTGCGGATCCCCGAATCCAAGGAGTGGCCCTGACCGGATCTGAACGTGGGGGTCGAAACGTGGCGCGAGAAGCCGGTGCCAATTTGAAAAAGAATACGATGGAATTGGGCGGCACGGATGCGTTCATCGTATTAGATGATACGGACCTAGAAGACGTGGCAGATATTGCTTGGCGGACACGCCTGTATAATGCCGGTCAAGTTTGTACGTCTTCCAAACGTTTTATTGTGGCGGACAACCTGTACGATGCCTTTTTAGAGCGACTGCGTGATAAATTTGCCGCAGTTAAACCTGGTGATCCAATGGATCCACAAACCACGTTGGCACCATTGAACTCGAAAAAAGCCAAAGAAAAGATACAACAACAGGTTAATGCGGCGATTGAACACGGTGCGACCGTTTATTATGGGAACGAGCCGATTGATTTACCGGGTCAGTTTTTCCAACCGACAATCTTAACGGATATCCAACCGGATAATCCAGCGTACCACGAAGAGATGTTTGGTCCCGTTGCACAGGTCTACCGAGTTGAATCAGAACAAGCGGCGATTGATCTTGCGAATGATTCTGATCTCGGACTAGGGGGCATCGTATTTAGCGGGGATCCCAAACGGGGTGAGCGCGTGGCCGCGCAAATTGAAACTGGAATGGTCTTTGTTAATAATTTCATGGTGTCGCTGCCAGAATTACCATTTGGTGGCGTGAAGAATTCCGGCTACGGTCGGGAAATGCATGAACTCGGATTAAATGCGTTTGTTAATGAACAGCTGATCGTGACGGCTGATCGCCCGAATATGGATAATTTGGCGGGTGGTCTGGTCGCTAGCGACCCCGAATCATAATTAATTGAATCATACTAATACAAGCCTCAACCGAAAGAAACACATTACTTCGGTTGAGGCTTGTTTGGTTTGAGTAATGATGGGGAGGGGCAACTTAGTCCTCGTCTTTAGGTTCTTGTTCTAATGTTCGCTGCCGCTTTTTGGTACTAGCCGTTAGGATCAGCATAATGATACCGGTCAAGAGACCAGTGAAAATTCCCGTAAAGAGCCCGGCCATGAGGGCGTGAAACCAATCACTATTGTACAGTAGGTGATTCTGGATGCTAATGATGACCGTCACCACAATACCGGCGGCGAGCGCTGTACCAAGAGTGGTTTTCCATCCCATTTTAAAATGTCGATCGAAAATACCATTCCAGGCGCAAGCGATAATCATGAAGAAACATACGATTAGGAAGATTGCGGCTGTGAGGGCCATGCTACTTAGTTTTGTCAAAAATGGCATCAGGAGAACATCGATAAAAATTAACCCAAAAAGCAACCAGAAACCGTAGTGTTCGATTTTGAGTAATTTTTGTTCCTGTCGTTCATCTAGTTTAGTTTTCCAGTTCATGATCTTGATCCTCCCAAAATATTTCATCTAACGTAACGTTTAGAACATGACAAATGGCGATACATAGCTTCAGAGAAGGATTGAATTCACCTGCTTCGATTAAACCGATTGTTTGACGAGTGACGTTTGCTTTTTGTGCTAATTCGGTTTGTGATAGATGCTGTTTTTTTCGTTGAGCTTTCATTTTTGTGTTTTTCATTAAAAAGTCCTCTATGTAAAGTATATATGACATTTTATTTAATGTAAAGTATATGTGGCATTTAGCGTGATTTATAATAGCATTACACATAACTACAAGGAATGAAATATCAGGCTGCTTTAACTTACTAGCTAGTTCAGTAACCGAATTTAGCGGTCACCATAGGTCGTAATTTAATCATTATTGAACTTAAATTTAAAGCTGTGTATTTATCGTGGTATATGGTTATTGAGGCATTATGTGGTTCCGTGTTAATGTGACCATAATGGCATATGGCTCAATTCAATCGCAGTTTAATTGTGCAGGGAGAATTCAATGTTATTAAAGAGAAGTTTTAAACGCAGTTCACTGAGGATTAATCAAGTTGCCCATAACACATTGGTCGTTATAATTGCCGACTAGGGTGCGGCCTTGTTAATCTTGAAATTCAAGGTGTATTAAATGGCGGAGGTGGATAAAGTGGATTCTAAAAAAGTGGTACCAAATATTACGACAGATCTACGGAATGATATTGTTGAAATGCCCAAGATTATCGAAAAGGCAACCGGAATTCGACTGTTCGGTAAGCTCATTAAGAGCATTGTCTATACCATGGATGTCGCGGTGATTGCGAATTGTGATGCCGACGCTGTCTTGGCTGTATATCCGTGGACGCCCAATACTAAAATTTTACAGGCAATTTCGACGGTGGCTAATAAACCAATTCTCGCTGGAATTGGTGGTGGTTTGACGAAAGGATTGCGTTCGGCCACGATTGGCTTTTTTGCCGAAGAATCAGGCGCTTCGGCCGTTGTTTTAAATGGACCGGCGACAGTCCAAACGATCAAGGATGTGAGAACTGCAGTTGATATTCCGATCATCTACACGGTGACGCAGCTCCAAGATGATTTGTTGGCAAGAATTGATGCCGGTGCGCGGGTCTTTAACGTTGCGGGTGGCAAAAATACGCCTGCAATCATCGCTGAAATTCGGAATCGTCTGCCAGATGAATACCGGTATTTCCCGATCATTGCTTCCGGCGGGCAAAGCGATGCGCAGATCGAAGCCACGATTGACGCCGGTGCGAATGCGATATCCTATACCGCTTATGGTATAACTGAAAAAATATTTCAAAAGAAAATGGATGAGTACCGCCGGTAGTAGGTGGTGGACTGTTAATTCGTTCAAGATCGGAGATTGAATAGTGGATATTATTATTGCAATTGGTGGCGGCCTTTTCATGCTTGGTCTATTTGTAATTGCGTTGAATACGCGCGTACGGTATGGCTGGTTCTTCCGGCATTACGAAAGTCGAAATAGAGGGGCCAACATCGTCGGCATTTTAATGATTTTAGTAGGACTCGTTATTATGTTGATTAAAATTAAGTTAAATGATTGATCGGAGGTCAATGAAGATGAAAGAAATATTAATTACCACGACTGAAAATATTCCAGGGCAACACTATGAAGTGCTGGGTGAGGTGTTTGGGTTAACGACACAGTCTAAGAACGTCTTTAGCAATATTGGGGCGAGCTTGAAGAATATTGTGGGTGGTGAAATTAAAGCCTATACGGATATGCTGCATAGCTCACGTGAAAAGTCGATTGCGCGTCTCAAGGAAGAGGCCCGTAAAGTTGGTGGTGATGCAGTTGTCATGATGAGGTTCGATTCAGGTTCAATCGGGACCGATATGCAAAGTGTGGTTGCTTACGGAACGGCCGTTAAATTCGTGACGCAAATAGACTAATGCCAGCTAACGTGCAGTTGATTAGGTGAACGCTTGCTAAAAAAAAACGGTGTGCCGTACCATGAGAATGTACTTGGTTATATTGTCTTTTGCCTGGGGGTTCCCCAGGCTTTTTTTATCGCCTGCTAAATATAAAATAGTTACGATACGACAGCTTTTAGTGTGTTGTGATTAATAATATTGGACTATCGGTTGAAACGGTCAAGTACCAGAGAGAAGAGCTTGCAAAAAGTAACACATCATGTATACTAGTTAGATAGTTGAGTAACTAACTAGGGAGGAAGAAAATGATTTATTCGGAAGAAAGCGGTCATAAGACCATTGGCATGACAGGATTTCAAATTAAAATGTTGGGAATTGTCCTGATGGTATTGGATCATGTCCATCAAATGTTTGCACCATTGGGAATTCCGGAGTGGTTCACAATGCTTGGTCGTGCTGTGGCCCCGATGTTTATTTTCATCGCGGTGGAAGGATTCACACATACCCGCAGCAAGCGACGTTATTTGACAAGACTGCTAGTAGGCTACTGGATTATGGGCGGTGGGTCATATATTTTACAAAAATTTTTGCCGCTAGATCACGGTCACTATGGGTTGGCCAATAATATTTTTGGCACACTATTCATTTCTGTACTAATGATGTTGGGGATTTACCTGATTCAGAATGGTCACCAAGATCATAATAAGAAACAATTATGGCTCGGTATTTCAATCATCGTGGGCGAATTACTATGGTCGATGCTGACCGTCCTTGTTTTTTTCAGCCCAAATCTCATGCTGAGACAGGGAGCAGCAGTGGCCTCAATGATTTTTCCGGGCATTATGATTACTGAGGGTGGCCCACTATTCATTGCGTTAGCTATTTTACTGTACCTATTCAAAGAAAATCGGGTTGGTCAGGTGGCGTCAATTCTTTTGATCGGATTAACTGCCACGGGATTCAATTTTGTAGGACTATTGACGACCAATATTCAATGGATGTTAATCTTATCGATTATCCCCATTCTGCTTTACAATGGGGCACGAGGCCGGAGCGATAAATGGTTCTTTTACATTTTCTATCCGACTCACATTTGGCTCCTGTACATTCTTGCTTTTGCACTAGGTGTAACGGGCTACTAAGTGACACATTCAATTTAATTAGTATTTTTACCGAAGGGACTCACATAGATGAGTCCTTTTGTTATACCAGATATATTTTTCCGTTTTATTTTGAAACTAATCAGTGAAAATTAGGAATTTTGAGCCCTTTTTATTTGAAAAATGTTATCGAATCTATAATAATCATACAACGTTAGCTGTTTCCTGACATCATTGAAAGGAGTGAGTACGATGCTACATTTGATTTGGGTATGGATTATTGGTGCACTAATCGGTGTCATAGCAGGTGCCATCACGAGCCGGGATATGCCACTAGGCTGGATTGGTAATATCATTGCCGGACTGCTGGGGTCGTGGATTGGTGAAAGCTTACTTGGATCTTGGGGTCCAAGTTTGGCCGGCTTAGCGATTATCCCATCGATCATTGGTGCCGTTGTCTTTGTATTAATCGTTTCCGCAATCCTATCGGGAATGAAGCGAAAGGGTTGATGGTGTATGACGAAGCTAAAGCGCGGGATTTATTTGATTGTTGGCCTACTTGAATTAGCGATTGTTGCTGAGTATTTTTGGCAGCGACCGGAATATTATCACCATTTCCAAACATTGACGTGGTTGGAGTACGTGATGATAGTGGGTTACTTAGTAATTGCCCTCAACGCCCTGGTACTATTGTTAGCGGCTATTTTTCGCCGCGGAGTGACCAACCAGTTGATCATCGAGTCGCATTTCGGGAACCAGCTTTCTATTGATCGGTCGGCGGTCCAAGCGTCGATTGAGAAAACTTTGATTCACGAGTTTGATGCGATTAATCCGCGAGTGACCGTGACGCTGATCAAACGTAAGAGACGGGCGCGGGTTAAGATTAAGGCCCAATTGGCGGCTGAACAGGAGCTAAGTCAAGTGGTGGAATCTATGAAAACAGCTGTTAAGACCAATGTTGAGCAAACCCTTGGCATACCGGTTGGAAAACTCAAGATCCATCTTCAGCCAATTTCTTGTCGCGATAAAATTAAAGTACGCTGATTTAGGAGGTGGTCAATCTTGAAATGGACATATACCGGTGCGATTGGCGCTTTAATCATTGTTGCATCTTGGCTTCAGTGGGGATTTTTCGCCATGCTAGTTTGTGTTTTAGCGGTCGTATTAGGGCTGATCATTGGCTGGTGGCTGGATGTTCGTCAGTTTAGTATCCGAGCCTGGCTCCAAAAAATTGTGAATCGTTTAAGTGATTAGGAGGAATTTACATGACAACAAGTGCAGATTTAAAGACTAACCTAACTTTTGATGACCAAGTGATTAAAAAGATTGCCGGCATTACGGCTAATCAGGTAGACGGGATTGTGTCCCTCGATGGTAATGTGTTTAGTGAATTAACCGACCGGATTACTGATGGCACTGATCCAACAAAGGGCATTCAAACCGATGTTGGTGAACATCAAGTTTCAATTAAAATGGATGCCACTATTGCTTATGGTAAGGATACTCGTAAGATTTTTAACGAAGTTGTCGCCAAGGTTCAGACGGCACTAAGAGAAATGACGGGATTATCGCTCGTTGAATTCGAACTTCACATCAATGATATTAAAACAGCAGATGAATTAAAGGATGACAAAACTAAATCGTAATCAACAAGGTCCCCGACGCTGAGTAGCACGGTTAACGTGCATCAACGTCGGGGCTTTTTCGATATTACCGAATGTACTGTTGACTTGGATGAGCGACGATAGTAATCTGATTATGAAGAATTGGGGTGCCATTGTGCTGAGATTATACCCACTGAACCTGATACGGTTAACACCGGCGAAGGGATTTTTTCACCATTGATAGAAGTGACATATTTATTTGGCTAATACATATGTATGCATCTTAATGGCTCCCAATTCTGATGTTGGGAGTCTTTTTATTTAGGAGGGCATATGAAGAAAATTGTTGCACGGTGGCATATTCGAGAGATTATCAGTGTGTCATTAATTGCGGTGTTATTAGGCTGTATTTTTACACTGTCAGATTGGCTGTATACCTTTGTATACGGTCTATTGTCGTTGGTCGGGCTCGGCCCATTTGTTGGTGAAATTTTGTTTGGATTATGGTGCATGGGCGGCAGTCTGGCCTTTATGGTTGTCCGACTCCCCGGCGCGGCGCTATATGGTGAAATTGTCGGGGCGCTTGTGGAAAGTGCCTTTGGCGGTCAATTTGGGGTCGTCGCATTAGTGGCTGGGTTCTTTCAAGGTATTGGGAGCGAACTAGGCTTTGCGTGCTACCGGTATCGACGGTTCGATGTCCGGTCATTAACGTTAGCCGCTATTTTTTCGACCGTGATTACATTTGCATCAGCACTCTTTATTCACGGCTATATCAAGTTGCACTGGTCGATGTTGCTGGCGCTATTCATCACACGCTTAATTTCAAATCTGGTCTTTTCCGTCGGTGTGGTGACGGTGGTTCAGCACTTATTAGTTAAGGCCCATGTATTAAAGCACTCAATTTCGCAGAAAGAAGGCTAGGTAATTATGAATATCGCTTGTAATTTAGATGGTTCTGTTGATGTAACGGGATGTAAGTTGAGCATTTACCCGATGAAGGATCAGTTTGTGGATATTATTTTAGGCGCGGTCAATCAACTGAATCAGGTGAAGCTACCGGTCTGGTCTCAAACGGATTTGTTTAGTACCACGTACCGTGGCCGCCAAGAAAATGTGGTCAATGTGGTTAAGACGGCCTGCCAACTGGCTTACCATGATGACGTGCACACGGTATTTGAACTGACCTTTTCCAAGGGGTGTCCGGGGGATGTTGACGCGGACCGTTACTTAAATGAAGCCATTCAGCCGGTCATTGTCCCCACGGAATTAAAAAACTTCCATGTGGATTGCAAATATTCGTTCTACGCGTTTGGGGATGCGGACTACATGCAAGATATTGTGCATATTGTGGATTTAGCCACCCAAGCCGGACTGAAGCCGCAAAGCATGCATTATGCGACGGCACTTAGTGGGACGGTGGAGGACCTGTTTCGCTACTTTGATCAAGCATTAACCTATGCCCACGAGCACATTCGCCACTACGTGATTGAGGCGACCATTTCAGTTAACAGTCCGTCACTTGAGGATTAGGAACTGATAGCTTGGGCCAGATAGTAAGTTGGTAATCAAAGTAATTGACTTGCACCATACTTCAAGCGATATACTGGAAGCGAATTCTTAATAAAGTCTTGGAGGAATGATATTAATGAAAACAGTGCAACTAGGAAATACTAATTTAGCCGTTTCAAACGTCGCTTTAGGCATTATGCGCATGAACGGATTGAGTGCCAAGCAAGCCGCTGAAGTTTTGACAACGGCCAAAGAGGCAGGCATCAACTATATCGATTCAGCCGATATTTACGGCATGGGCGGTTCCGAAGAAACTTTTGCTGCGGGGATGAAAGAAGCCGGATTCACGCGGGACGATTTCTACATTCAATCTAAGGGCGGCATTGTGATTGATCAGGATCGCAGTCACGATGATATTGTTCTGGGAAAACGGTATGATTTCTCAAAGCAGCACTTGTTAGATGCGGTAGACGGTATCTTGAAGCGGATGAAGATTGATTACTTGGATGCCTTTTTGCTTCATCGGCCAGATCCGTTGCTGGAAGTTGACGAAATTGCGGCTGCCTTTGATGAACTCCAAACTAGTGGTAAGGTTCGACACTTTGGGGTTTCGAACTTTAATCCACAACAAGTTGAACTCGTTCAAAGTGGGATCAACCAACGCTTAATGATGAATCAGTTACAGTTTGGGCTGATGCATACCGGAATGGTCGACTTTGGCCTGCATACCAACATGGCCGATGCAGATAGCATTAGTCATGATGGTGGTTTGATGGAATATACCCGTCGCAAGAACATGTTGATTCAAGCATGGTCACCATTCCAGTACGGGGTCTTTGAAGGCCCATTTGTGGATAATCCTAAGTTCCCAGAGCTAAACGCGTTGTTAGCCAAGATGGCCGACGAAAAAGGGGTTACCAAGAATGCGATTGTAACGGCTTGGATTTTACGGCATCCGGCACAAACACAAGTGATTTTGGGGACGATGAACCCACAACACTTGAAGGAAAGTGCCGCTGGTTCCGATGTGACGTTGACCAAGCAGGAATGGTACGACCTGTACTTTGAAGCAGGCCACGAATTACCATAGGCTAGGCACTTATACTAGAGTCTAATTAAAGGACCCGCTAAATTACTTCGTGTGAAAGTGATTTAGCGGGTCCTTTTGGTCTGTCTGTCGCTTTTTTAGCCAATTCGTATTATTCTATAGAAGGTACTTTATAAAAAAATAAGTGTTATTGAATTATATGGGGGAAACAATGCGGGGAAAACGAATTGGGATTATTGTGATCGTGCTCCTGCTAGTTGGTGGCGGTGCTTATGGTTTTTTACAATTGCACCAGCAGCGGACACGGACGACGCATCAGCAGACGGCACAGTCGGCTAGCAGTACTACGTCGTCAGCGACAACGCGATCTTCGGCAGGAACCAGACGGGCGCAAGCGGTGCAGACCGTTTTAAATCACTATCGAGGGACGAAAAATATTGGGGTGGCCTACGTTGATTTAACAACGGGCGCATCGGCCTCGCTGCATGGGAAGACCACTTTTTATGCGGCCAGTGTGGCGAAATTACCCGTGGTGGCTTACGTGCAACAGGCTATCATGACACGGAAACTCACTTGGACCACCACTTTTCCGTACGCGGATGCCGCCAACCAAGTGCCGAATGCGATGGTGAGCGGCGGAACGGGAACCCTGCAAAACGAGAATCATCAAGGGAAGTCTTATGCGGTGGCCGATCTCCTGCAACGGACGGTGGAGCAGTCTGACAATCAGGCTAGCAACCAACTACTGTACCATGTAGCTTTGCAAAATAAGACGGCGTTTACGCAGTATCTGCACCAGCATATGGGGATGAGTAACTATAGTAAGCAGATGAGTGCGCTACAAGCCAACCGAGCGATCATGACTGTCTGGCAACAAAATCAAAAGGCATCGAACTGGCTTCAAAATACCGATTGGGCCCACGATAAAATTGGCACGTTACCGGTGAAGGTAGCGCACAAGATCGGAATTAATGGTGCCGCAAATAATGATGCGGCGATTGTGTTGGGAAAGCACCAGTTTGCGTTGACCATTATGACGGATGGCTGGACAGACGCCCAAATTGCGACGCTGGCCACTCAGGTTTACGAAGCAACGGAAAAATAGTGTATTACTTAAAGAAAAATAATGAAAAAACGGGGGAAAGATAATGTTTTGTCCAAACTGTGGTACGAAAAATGATTCAGATGCGGTATTTTGTAGTAATTGTGGAACGCGTTTAACACCGGTCACATCAACGACACCGCCAACCGAGCAACGATCAACACGTGCAGCGCAGCCCACAGCCACAACGCCTAGTCGGACAGCGCAGCCGCAGAAAAAGGGGCAACCTCATAAACCAAATAACACTAAACGAACCTCGATATTGGTCGGTATTCTGATTGCAGTGTTAGTGATTGGCGCAGGTGTGGGCTACTATTTTTATCACCAACATCAGGAAAGTGATTCGTCTCAAGTTAGCTCAATGAGTTCCTCGCAGTCAGCAACGACGAGCACGAGTGAGAGTAGCACATCTGGCAGTGAACCGGCGCTTTGGTCAGCTAGCAAAAATTCGGATTTATCATCCTTCATGGCTTCGTGGGAGCAAACGATGAACCAATCCTATTTGGGAACCTATGATGGTCATAGCGTGGAAGACGATGGGATTACGTTCCCAGCTGATATTAAGAATGATCAGTATCAGGGTAAAATCACGATTGATGGCTCGGATGCGACGCTGAAATGGACACCGAATGCGGATACGGATGCTGAATACCAGGTGGTGGCCGCTGCGGCTTATTCACATGTGGAAAACGGCTCAGACAAAATGATTGCCTATCTGTATGTTTTCCACAACCAACAACCGGAAGTGCTAGTATCACAGGATGTGGATAGTACTGTGCACAACTTTACCCAAACTGAAAACCAAGATTTACAACGTGGCTTTGCCAAAATTGCGAATAATTAGATCCGAAAAACATGCCTAAACAAGATCTTTACGTACGTTGAAGCGGTTCGATTTTATGGATTGTTTCTGGCAAGTCTAGTTTAAAAATCTCAAAAAAGAGCCAAGCAATTTTTTTGCTTGGCTCTTTTGATCGTTATTCGAGATACAGTTGTTTTAGCAGATGCTGATCAGCGGTAGAAAAGCCCAGCGCCTGCTGTAAGTAGGCGGCTGTGGAGCCATAGTTTTGCTGAATGGCGTTAACTGCACAATCCAAGTAATCTTCAGAGGCGGACCACATCGCTTGGATGGTTTGCAGTTGTTGAGCCGATGAGCCATCGAGTTTAGCGTTGGCTAGGTGTTCGCGGGTTTCGGCCGCCGTAACTTGGTTAGTGAGCAAGTAATCTGAACGAATTTGTGCAGGACTCACACCGAGACTGGAAAGGAGAAGATAGGATGCAATGCCGGTTCGGTCTTTTCCCGCAGTGCAGTGAAACAGTACCCCATCGTCGGGACTACTAGCCAGCAGGTTAATTAAAAATTGCCGAAAGGCCCCTTGAGCATCTTGACTGACAATAATTTGCTGGTAAATATGGAGCATGTGTTGGTAGCCAGAACGTTGCGCTTTATTCAGTTGTTCGGTAATTCCGTCGTTGGATGCCGTACTGTATGTTTGATCACTTTGAAAAACAGGCAGGTTGATGTAGGTCGTCGCGGTTGTCAGTTGGTCCGGTGCTTGCTGAATTTCAGCCGGTGATCGAAAGTCGATTACTTTTGTCACGCCGTATTGTGCTAAGTAGGCTTGTTCCGTGGCAGTTAAGTGGGCAAGTGAGCCGCTACGAATGAGGTGGTGCCACCGAATGGTTTGACCGCTGGCTGTTTGGTAGCCGCCTAATTCGCGGAAGTTAACACCGTGGGTAATATTGAGTAGTCGCTGATGGATGGTAGGCATTGTTTGGGTCTCCTTATGGGTGAACTCGTTAGTTGTCTTAGTGTACCGCGAATAGAAATAAATTACGACACTCAACGGATACGATTAGACGAATATCATCTAACAATAATTTGAATTGACACGATTCGTTAAACATAGTATATTATCGTTGAATCAAATAACACTAGGGATGCCGCCATTAGCGGCTGAGATGAGTCTGTGCGACCCGGCCCCTTTGAACCTGTTAAGTTAGTGCTTGCGTAGGGAATGTGTTTATGGGGAACGACCGGTGACGTGAACCAGACCACAATAAACATTCCATTTGCAGTGCTGACAATTGTTGTCGGCATTTTTTATTTGGGAGGCTATTTTATGAAGTTAGAGTTACTGGACCAGCTACGAGAAGTTAATCCGATTGCGTATAACATCTCCAATTTTGTAACAATTCAGGATGTGTGCAATGCCATCAGTTCAATTGGTGCGTCACCAGCGGCGGTGCAAGCCAATGAAGAACTTGGCGAGGCACAAGATTTGATCAAAGTGTGTCAGTCACTGACGGTCAACTTAGGGGCGTTGATTGATCCACAGGTCGATCACATCGATGAAATTATTGGGTTTGCGAACCAGTATCACAAACCAGTCATTCTTGATCCGGTGGCTGTGGGAGCCTCACCATCACGTAATCGGCGAGCGTTAGCGATTTTGGCACGACGAGATATTGCGGTTATTCGAGGAAACGCCGGTGAAATTGCGGCATTGATTGGCGCAGACTGGCAAGCTAAGGGGATCGATGCCGGAACCGGGGCGTCAGACCCAGTTCAACTGGCGAAGACTGCGGCGAACCAGTATCACTGTATTGTCGTCGAAAGCGGTCGAACCGATATTATTACCGATGGGCAAACGGTAGTCAAGGTGCACAATGAAACCGATCTATTTAAGCTCCGTGTCGGATCTGGTGATATTTTATCAAGTCTCATTGGCTGCTTTTGTGGCATCACGGATGATATGTTTGAGGCCGCACAAGCAGCAACGGCGATCTACGCGACGACTGGTGAACTCGTAGCGGCAACCGTTAAAGCAACTCAACCAAGTGTATTCTCAGCCACGCTAATTGATCAACTCAGCGAAGTAACACCGGATTTGATTAGCCAGCACATGCGGTACGAAACGTTGCGGGAGGCGAAATAATGGAATTTAAACCAGAGATGTTGCAAACCTATCTCATTGCGGGCACCGCAGATGTGCCTGATGGGCAGTTGTTCAAGTTTGTGGAGCGGGCACTCAAGGCAGGAATTACGGCTTTTCAGTACCGCGAAAAAGGCCTATACGCACTCACCGGCGTGGCGAAAGCGAACCTTGGAAAACAGTTATTGGTGCTATGCCATGACTACGATGTTCCCTTGATTATCGATAATGACATTGATTTGGCAGCACAATTGCATGCTGACGGAATTCACGTTGGGCAGACCGATACGGATATTCGAGACGTGATTAAAGCAGTCGGCCCAGAGATGTTTGTCGGGCTTTCCTGTCACACGGCGGCTCAAATAAGGGTCGCCAATGAAGTGCCGGAAATTAGCTATATCGGCAGCGGCGCAGTTTTTCCGAGTCCGTCCAAGCACGGTTCGCCAGTGATTGGTTTAGCTGGGCTCCGTGATCTAGTGCAGTTAAGTCGGGTTCCTGTGGTAGCCATCGGTGGAATTGATGAGACTAATATCATCGATTTACCCGCAACCGGGGTCGCTGGTGCGTCAGTAATTTCAATGATGACACAAAGTCCCAATATTGAGGCAACAATTGCATTGATGAATCAAATTCAGTATTTAAGCGCGGGCTAGAATTAAGCGCTGAAAAAGGCATCCAACTCAGATTTGAATGATGAGTTGGACGCCTTTTTGTTCAGTTAAAAATCATTAATTTCCATTTGTTGAATCACATGAAAGTAGTTATGTTTGGCCTGCCCAATCATGAACATGTCGCTAGTTTGCAATTCTTTACGCACGTCTTCTACGTGCTCTGATAGAAGCTTGAACATATCGTGTTCGCCTTCCAGAAGTTGTTGCCCGTCAATAGGGAAGTACTGGATTGTGGAGCGATCAAGGTTGACGAGAGCGAGGTAGTAACCATCATTCACCGTTCGGCCGGGCATGGCGTAAAAATTGGGATAAACCGTGGCTCCTGCCAGCATGTTAATGACATTGACGAGCTGCATGCGGCCATTTGTGATGACGCCATACAAGATCCAATGAACAGCGCTAAGCATCCCCCCGACATCGTCAATGTGTTGCCGGAGAATTTTAAGGTAATCCCCGGGCACTAATTCTTCATTACTGATCGGAAAATACGCGGGGACATCGCTGGCGCCCAATAAGACAAGGTAGAGGCCATCCCCAATCCCGTCACAGACGGGCAGGATCTGATTTTCATGAAAATTTTGGGTATGGTTCACACTGGTTCACCTCATTGAGTAGATTTCCTAATGTCAATCATACCAGAAAAGTTGGGTGATAAAAGGGCTTGACATCGTATTAATCTAATTGTTGCTGGAGAAGATTAAAAAGACATTTGAAAATTATTAAAAACCCGTTATAATCGAATCAACGACGCTTTCCATATAAAATGATGGTATTTTTTTATTAAAATTCTATATCGATCGCTCGTGGTACCACGTACATACTCGGGACCTGTCAGACGGGTCCACTAACGGAGGTCAAAGCATGCAGGTATTTTCAGGAAACCCAGAAATTAAGCAGGGACCGGAACGGCTATTTGCTAAAAAATTTTACAGTCTGGTGCGGTTAGTCATTCCCCAAGGCACAACCATTAAGCGCCATCGGTCACTAATGACGGTCACGGTGGTGGCCATTAAGGGACAAATTGTATTTCATACCGATGACGAGGAGACCACACTGGTTCCCGGCCAAGCAATCGTGATGGAACCCATGGAGTTTCACTGGTTGGAAGCACCAACCGAAGACGGCGAAGTGATGGTCGTTCACGGCGTGCTGGCACACGACAAAAAACAGGATCAAGAATAGCAAAAAGGCGGCCCACTTAATGGTCGCCTTTTTGCTGGTATAAATTAGGGCTTAATTAGGCCCAATCAGTAAGGAGCTGTTGGCCTTTATCGTAGTAGCGTTGCATTTCGTCGGCGGGAACGAGTTTGCCACCGGTGGCCCAAACGATGTGGGTGGCGTTTTTTAAGACATTCTGATCGGCAAATTGCTGCACGGTTGGAACAATGGCCGAAAACCCAGCGGCGGCTGAAGGTTCTACGCGAATGTCCTGAGTGTCAGCTAGCATGGTTAGGTAGCGATAGATGTCATCATCGTCGAAGGTGTGTGAGCCATATAAAAGGGTCCGCATAACACGACCGGCAATTTTGGAAGACTTAGGTACCGCAAGGCCGTCGGCAACCGTTTTGCCATCCATTCCTAAGTCCATCACGTTGATTTGGTCATAGAGATGGGTCATCATCCCCAACGTCACGGATGGTACATGGGTTGGTTCGGCGAAGACGGGGTAAATGCCCTCGGGCATCATCATTTGGAGGCCAAAACTAACACCACTGGGGCTTCCACCAACGCCAGCTGGTAGATAAACGAAAACGGGTGACTGTTTGCTGGGATAAATGCCGTTGTCAGCGAGTTGCTTTTGGAGCTCAATGCCGGCGACCGAGTAACCGAGAAAGAGATCGCGTGATCCTTCGTCGTCGATGAAGTAGGTGTGAGGATCTTTGGCGGCTTCTTCCCGTCCTTGGGCGATCGCAACTGACACGCTGTCGTTGTGTTCAACAACGGTCACGCCATTTTTACGAAGTAATTCTTTTTTCCACTGGCGAGCGTCGACGGACATGTGGACGGTGGTTTGGAACCCAAAGCTGGCAGCAGCCATGCCGATGCTGAGCCCGAGGTTACCGGTCGAACCAACCATGATGCCGTAGTGAGCAAATAGGCGGTGATATGCTGGTGATGCCAGCACGGCATAGTCATCAGCATAGGTCAGATGAGTTTCTTGCATGGCAATTTTTTCTGCAAATTTTAGGACTTCGTAGATGCCACCCCGGGACTTGATCGATCCGGAAATTGGCAGCATGCTGTCGGCCTTTAGGAAGACGCGCCCTGGAATTGGCGTGTCAGCAGCCTGTTCGAGTTGTTGTTGCATGGCGTCAATGGAAATCAGTGGTGAGGTCAAAACTCCGTGTGTGGCACTGGTTTCGGGAAAGGCTTTGGCGAGATATGGCGCAAAGCGTTGGAACCGTGCGGCGGCATCAAAGACGTCGGCTTGGGTGAACGGCAATTCAGCGTCGTCGCCGAATTCAGGGTTCTGCCAGTCGATCGGTTCGTAGTGACTCATGGGTTCAAGTAAGGGATAGTGTTGCATTAAAGGTTCTGTGACGATTGACATAAAATGACCTCCATTAATAGTGAAGTGGGATTGACGTGTTCGTCATCCCAAGATATACTTCATGATAACCTAACGAAAATAGATAACAATCAAATGATTATTAACAATTACTTTAATGATCTTGAACGAATGGAGGCAACAGATGCTAGACATGTGGCGATTAAAGTTACTGGTGCAGTTTGATACGTTGAAGACGATGCACCGGGTAGCGGAGGTCATGGCGGTAACGACGGCGACGGTGTCAACCCAACTGAAGCTGTTGGAAACGCAAACCAACTCAACGCTGTTTGAAAAGGTGGGGCGTAACGTAGCGTTAACGGCAACCGGTAAACAGCTCGTTAAGCAGGTCCGACCGATTTTAGATGAATTGGAAGAGGTGGAGCGAACACTAAATGCGCCACGCAATGATGACCGGGGGATTGTTCGCATCGGGGCTTTTTCGAGTTCCCTGCAGACGTTGGTGGTTCCTGCGGTGACCCGAGTTAAGGATCAGCATGCCGGCATTTCCTTCGTACTATCGGAAATGGAACCGCCAGAAAGTCTGGCTGCGCTGAGTTCGCATCAGATTGACTTGGCGATTATTGGCTATATTGGGGAATTGATGACAATTCCAGACGAGCTGACCGCGATTGAACTGGGGACCGATCAGTTACAGGTACTCTTACATGACCGTAATCCGCTTGCTGCGCAGACGGGCGTCTCGATTGCTGATCTACGGGAGCAAGACTGGGCGATGGAACCGCAAGGCGCATATCTGACCGACCGGTTATGGCGGCTATGTCAGGATGCCGGCTATCAACCACGACAGGTGGCGACTTTTCAGGATTACGCGGCTATTCGCGCGGCGGTGCAACACCATTTTGCGATCGGCGTACTCCCTGGAATTGCAATTCCAGCGCACCTCCCACATGTGCGGGCGGTACCACTAGTGCCGCACCAACGACGGCACTTTTATCTCGTGTCGCGGCGGGCACAGGCGCGACTGCAGCCGCTAGTACTCACAAAGCATGCGATTCAGGGCGTTGGTGAACGGGTGCTTCAGTAAAAAATATCGGAACTAGTCACAGTTCCGATCTTTTTTTATCCTTTTCTTTGGCCAAGTAGCCGTAAATATTTGCTGAAATCGACGGTCAAGCACATGACGGCAATAATGACGAGCAGCCCGCCACCAATATCAAAGCCGGTCAACGGGGTCCCGAGAAGCAGGATCGAAAAGACGGTGGCGGAGAGTGGTTCGAAGGCGTCTAGTAAACTGGCCGTGGTTGGCAAAATATAGCTAAAGCTGCTCGTGAAAAGAATGAAGGCGAGCACCGTACCGACCAAAACGATGGCCACCACTAAGGCGGTCGCTCCCCAAGAAAACGGGACGCTATGGCGCCAAACGGGGTGGTAGCCGTTCATGGCCAGACCGGCAAGCAGCAGCCCCCAACCGGTACAGTTGAGGGCACCAAACCGTGGTAAAATGGCCCGCGGAATAAGGGCGTTGGTGGCAACGCCGACTGCTGAAAGGCCACCCCACAGTAAGACCAGTGGGGAAATTGAGAGGGATGTCAGATGCCCATGGGTGACGATTAGTGCGGTACCGCAAAAGGCGAGGAGCATCCCGACCACTTCTGCACGGCGAGGAGCCTGCCGGTAGCGCAAAATGTAATAGATAACGATCACAAATGGGCCGAGGTACTGTAGAATCGTGGCGATGGAGGCGTTGCCCGCTTGAACGGCCAGAAAATAAAAGAACTGGACGGGGATAAGCCCTAAGAGCGCGTAGGCGATCACGAGTACGGCACTCCGCCATTCACGCCAGATTGAGAGGGGATGTTGGTGCCGAAGACCGCTCAGTAGTAGCAAGATGATGCCGGCGCTGACCATCCGCACCTGACTAATCCACAGCGGGGTGAATTGGGGATAGTGTGAAAAAAGGGTGCTGGCAGCGACGCCTGAGAGTCCCCAGGCCACGCCGGCACTACTGGCGAGTAGCACGCCAAGCGTCGTTTTAGATGACTGATGTGATTGCATAATGCAGGAACCTTTCTAAAAAAATAGCATAAAGTGGGGGCCATGACGATCAAGTCGTCACAGCCCCGTCGTGGGTACTGGTGATTAGCTAGTTGCGAGTAGTTCTGGGCGGCCCGTGTAGTAGCCTTGAATGAGGTTGCACGGGTATTGGCGCCGGACAAATGTGAGTTCTGCTGCTGTTTCGATCCCTTCGATGGCCAGTATTTTATGGTTTTGTCGGCGCAGGTCGGCCCAAAATTTCAGTTCCGGTTCAATGGTATGGATACTGGTAAACGGCCGGAAATTCTGAAAGGCAAACTTATATTCATCGACGTAATCATCAAGTTTGAGCACCATCTCGGAGGTGTTTTCGCCGGTGCCGACGTCGTCGATACAAACCAGCAGATCCCGCCGATGAAAACCCTGTGCCGCCGCTAAAAGTTGTTGGTCACTGACCAGAGGATCATTTCGTTCGGTAAGTTCCGTAAAGATATTGAGTGCGGTTTGGTGTTGCACCTCTTCGATCATATCAGCAAAAGCAGGTTGGATAAATTGTTGTTGTTCTAAATTAAAGGATAGCAATTGCACGTTGCTGGGTAAATTACGAGTAACGTTCAGGAGGAGTTGGTAGAACTGGTCCACGGTAATTGCGTTGAAGTCATCGGGGAGATGCCACGCTGACGCTGCCTGTTCACGGATAAAGAGTTCATAGCCGACAGGGAGGTAGTCTGTGGCATTGAGTGCAAATTTCGGTTGACCAAAAAATGCCAACATGGTGATCACTCCTTAAACAATAAGTTATGTTGCTGCTGATGTTGAACGAAAGATTTAAACAAATAGAAACTTATGTTGCTTTAATTTTACTGTAATGAAATTTTAATTACAACTAGGACTTTAGATAATTGAGAGGTTATAGTTGTCTTGACACTGCTGAAATGGTCAGGATAGCTTCGTCACGACCTGCTGGGCCTTCGCCAGTAGTTGCTGAAATTGGTCTAGCTCAGCAGCGGTGAAGTGATCTTTTAATTGCTGTTCGACTTTATCGAAGTAAACATCGGTTTGGCGATCAATCTCGATGCCCTTTTCGGTGATGGAAACAAGCTTAATGCGCGCGTTGTCTTCGGGGATGATGCGCGTGATCAGTCCGCGATGTTCCAAAATTTTGAGCATGTTAGTCGTACTGGCTTCGCTTTTATGAAGAATCTTCGCCAGCTGATTTTGTTGTACCTCTTGGTGAGTGGCAATGTAGGCGAGGGCGCGCCCTTGGTCGCGGTTTAAGCCCCATTCTTGACGCTTTTCAGCAATGTAGTCGCCTTCGATCATGCCAAGATGGAAGATGCGGGTGGCGATGTAATCTGGATTAGCTAATGGCATAGATTCGGCCTTCTTTCGGGTGGTTTAACTGGATAGTTTGTTGATCATTATATCGGAAAACACCGGCGAAAACGGCCTTTTTTTAATTTAATCGTCGTCGAAGCTACGGTAAACGTCGTTATCGGGATCTTCGTTGTACGTGATGAAGTTTTGTGAGAACAAATTTTTATCAAGAAAGTAATTAGCATTTCGATTACGAAATTGCTTGGGTGAAAAGCCGGTCCAAATCTTGAACTGGCGGCTAAAGTTACCCGAGTTTTTGTAACCGAGCATTTCACTGATTTGATTGATGCTGTACTGGGGCTTGAGGAGTAGATTTTGAGCAATTTGTTGTTTGACGCTGGAAAGGTAAGCCTTGGGTGAAAGCCCGTAGGAATCCTTAAAAATACGCGAGGCGTACCCCACACTGAGATTCAGTTGCTTGCAAACGTCTTGGATAATATCGTTGCTCGCTAGGTTAGCCTGATCTTCTGAGTTGTATACACGTTGTTGCAACGCATTTTTAATATAGATTCGCATTCGTTTCGCGTACTGCACGTTGTACAAGTTAACGTTGACGTTAATGGTTTTAATACTTTCGTAGAGTGAATAGATGACAAGAGAGAGTTCCACCTGAATTTTGATTCGATCACCGAACGTGAAGTTTTCGGCTTTGTTTTGGGCAATCAGTTCAATCATTTTGTCCAGTCGGTCGGTAATGGGCTTGGTCGCGGTACTGTTTTGATTGTAGACCAGTTTCGGATTACCAATGAGCATTTCCTCCAGTGATGGGTCATCCAGATCAAAGTGAAAGACAAAGTAGGTGAGATCCTCGATTGCCTTGCAGCGGTGACTGGTGTTGGGCGCGATCACGGTAAAATCGCCAGCCTTTAACTGATAGGAAAGGGTGGTAAATTCAATCTGTTCGATTCCTTCTAAAACGTAAATGATTTCAAAAGCAGCGTGAGATTCTTGCGGATAGTACCAACCTTGTTTGACCTTCTGGAGATGAGAGCCAAAGAAAGTGTAGTTCCAGTTAAACGCTGGCAGGTGCTGGGCGTCCTTCAATAATTCAGTCAAATTAACCACTCTCAATCTTTATTTTCTAATGCAATTATACCGTCAATAATTGAGAATATATAACAATTAGACGCGAAGAAAGTGACTCATATCATTTGATGATATTTTTTGCGTGGATGCTGATATAAATTGAATTGCAAACGCTTTCGAGTATTTGCTAGTATGTTTATGAAATCAACTAACCCGTTTGGAAGGGCCCTTCGAATGGCGCGTTGGTTCAAATCCTTGGGAGGTATTCTTATGGAAAATCAAACAGTCAGTTCAAAATTACCTAAACTGTCATTCTTGAAAATGTTCGGTTACGGAACTGGTGATTTTGCACAAAACTTAATTTACAATACGGTTTCAACATACCTATTATTTTTCTACACGAACGTTTACGGGCTGAATCCAGCATCGGCGGCAACCATGTTCTTGGTAGTCCGGGTAATTGATGCGATTAACGATCCGGTCATGGGCACGATTATTGACAAACATACGAACCGGTTCGGTAAGTATCGTGGTTGGTTGCTTTACATGGCGATCCCCTTTGCAGTGATGGCTATTTTATGTTTCTACACGCCGAACCTCGGTCAAATGGGTAAGCTAATCTACGCTTACATCACTTACGTTGGTCTTTCAATTATTTACACGACGGTTAATATTCCTTACGGTTCATTGAACGCAGCGATGACACGTGATAACGACGAAATCGTTAAGATGAGTTCAGTCCGGATGTTTTTGGCTAACATTGGTGGGATGTGTGTTTCTTACGGAATTCCAATCTTTGTTAAACTTTTCTCTGGCGGTTCATATTCTGGTACCGGTGCCCGGATGGGCTGGTTCATCACACTCAGTATGTACGGCATTGTCGGCGCCTTGATTTTGATCTTCTGTTTCTCACAAACAAAAGAAAGGATCAAAATGCCTACTAACACGCAAAATGATGTGCACGTAAAGGATTTGTTCCACCAATTGGTGATCAACAAACCATTACGGGTATTGGCAATCTTCTTCATTATCACATTTGGGTTGATGTCCGTTGTTAACTCGGTTGGTGCTTACTACGTGTCGTATAACATGCAGTCACCAGACTTACTACCGCTTTATAACCTCTTGCCAGGCCTGCCAGCCTTCATCTTGATTCCATTGACACCATGGATGAATAAGGTGTTTGGAAAGAAACGTTTGGTCATGGGAAGTTTGATTATCGCCGCAGTTTGTTTGACGGCGATGTACTTTACTCCTGCGACCAACATTGTTGCCGTCTTTGCGCTACGGATTGTGGCACAAATGGGAATTACTGAAGCAACCACCTTCATGTGGGCCTTGGTTCCAGAAACAATTACCTATGGTGAATGGAAGACTGGAAAACGTGAAAACGGGATCGTTAATGCGATCATTGGGTTCTTCTTCAAATTTGGGATGGCGCTCGGGGGCGTTGTACCAGGGTACGTCTTAGCAGCCTTTGCCTTTAACGCTAACAATACTGCCCAAAGCGCACACTCGATGCAGGGGATTTTACTCGTGCAGACCTTGATCCCAGTTGCGTTCTTGGTCATTGCCATGATCGACTTTGCCTTCTATAACTTGAAGGATGAAGATGTGAATAAGATGAACGCTGAATTGGAAGCCTCAGGGAGTACCGAACAATCAGCCGACGGCATCTAATTTTTTAGAAGGAGTCATTTGTAATGAAGATAATTAATCCAGTTATTCGCGGCTTCAATCCGGATCCGAGTCTCTTGCGGGTTGATGACGATTACTATATTGCGAATTCAACGTTTCACTGGTTCCCAGGTGTTCAAATTCATCACTCAAAGGATTTGATTAACTGGGAATTAATCGAAAAGCCCCTTGATAGCAAGCGGCTTCTCGACATGACCGGGGTGCCAGATTCTGGTGGGGTATGGGCACCGGATTTGACGTATGCCGATGGCAAGTTTTGGCTCGTTTATTCCAACGTCAAGTCGATGCGCGGAGCCTTTAAGGATACGCCTAACTTCTTAACGACCGCGGAAAATATTCACGGGCCGTGGTCCGATCCGATCTACCTCAACAGTAACGGATTTGATGCGTCACTGTTCCACGCACCGGATGGGAAGAAGTATTTGATTAACATGGTCTGGGATCAGCGTAACTACCACCACCAGTTTAACGGCATTCAACTTCGTGAGTACTCGGTTACCGAAGAAAAATTGGTTGGTGAGCCGCACATTATTTGGAACGGGACGGCCGACAAGATCACTGAGGGACCGCATCTATACTACATCAACAATTATTACTACCTGTTTTGTGCGCAGGGTGGGACAAACTGGCCCCATCAAGAAGTAGTCGCACGGGCCACCGACTTGCTTGGAGACTACGAAGTTGAACCCGGTGAAGCGTTACTCACCGCCATGGATGCTTCGCATAACTACTTGCAAAAGTGTGGTCACGGGTCGTTGATTGAAACGCCGGATCACGAATGGTATCTAGCCCACCTGATGGCCCGACCATTACATCATCCTAACGAATCGGTCATCGAACCTCGTGGCTGGGCACCACTGGGACGGGAAACGTCGATCCAGAAAATCGAATGGGACGAAGCCGGTTGGCCCCACGTGGTTGGTGGTAAGGCGGGGGCACGAGAAGTCGCTGCACCACGGTCTGTGACGACGGCCGGAACCCCAATCAATAATACGTTGAAGACGGATTTTGATGACGATCAGTTAGATATCAATCTCAATACGCTACGGTTACCAAAGGAAGAACTCGGGGTGTCACTGACCGATCGGCCGGGATACCTGCGACTGTACGGCCGCGAGTCTTTGAGCTCGCTGTTTAACGTCGCCCTCGTGGCTCACCGGTGGCAGGCCTTTGACTTCGAGGCCGTGACCAAGGTGGCGTATCGGCCAACCAACTATCAGCAAATGGCGGGGGTTGTGAACTACTACGATACGACCAACTACACCGCGGCATATATCACGTACAACGAAGTGCAGGGCCGTTGTATTGAAGTATTGAGCTGTGATGCTGAAAACTTTACGTTCTACTTGAAGGATAATGCCATCAAAATTCCAGATGATGTCACTGCGGTGTACTTTAAAACCGTTGTGCGTCATGAGAACTACACATATGCCTATTCGTTTGATGGGCAGAAATGGCAGACTATTCCGGTAACCTTCGATTCGTTAAAACTTTCGGATGATTACATTTTAATGAACTATGGCGGCTACGCCTTCTTTACCGGCGCATTTACGGGCGTCTTTAGTTCCGATTTGACGGGCAGTCAGTTGCCAGCCGACTTTGATTACTTCGAGTATCAGGAACAAACAGAATAACCAACCGCACTTTGAGTAAAACAAAATGAGCGCTCCACGACTTTCGGATGAGTCGTGGGGCGTTTTTGGGGTCCAATCGGCGAATAAATAAGATATAATGATGACATAGAAAATCATTGCGGGAGGATGCTCATGAAGAAAAAGTGGGTTTGGATCATTGTCGTCGTAGTTGTGCTAATCGGTGGGGCGCTTGCTTACCAGAAGTATCACGGGGTGGCCTATTACGCGCGGGTGGGAAATGTTGCGAGCCAGCGAACGGATAAGAATGCCGGAAAGACGGCTAATCAGGTACGCACATACCGGATGGTCGGTTACAACAAGCAGGGGGCGGCCAAGCACTTATCCGTCCAAACTTTTAACAGTCAACGGTTGACGAAGGGTCACTATTTAAAGGTGACCTGGTCAGCAGCGAAGGGGGTCAAAAGTTATGAACGGGTGGCCTTCAACCAAATTCCGCAGGCTGCGCGACAGAAGTTAGACTAGGGCTAGCAACCAAAAACAGCGTATTCCGATTGATGGAATACGCTGTTGGTCTATAACGAAGGTAGTTGTGGCTTGTCGAAGTAGTAGCCTTGGAATAAATCGATCCCGAGTGTGTCGTGGGCGAAGGTGACTTCCGCGGCGTTTTCAACCCCCTCGAGAATGAAGGTTAAGCCGTGTTCTTGTGCAACATCGGCCCAGAAACGAATCCGTTCCTGCAACATCGCCTCGTCATTATTGCGCCGTAGATTTTGCATCGCAAACTTAACGCCATCCACGTAAGGTAAGAGATGTTGGACAAGTTCGAAGCTATTGTCACTACCGACGTCGTCAATGTCAATGCGAATTCCTCCCGCTCGGTAAATGGCGGTGATGTTGCGCGTCGTGACCATGTCAGGAACGTCGGTAATTTCAACGGTGAGTTCATCAGGTCCATCCTCACTATTACAAAATTGGGTGAGGGCAAGGGCGACCGACTGATCGATGAATTGGGCGTTGGTGAGGTTAATTGCGAGCCGCCGTGTCGGTGAATTAGCGAGTGCCTTACGCATTAAATCAATCTGGGTTTCGACTGAGATATCAAATAATTCGGGCAGTACCCAACGATCGTGTTCGTGATCGTACATCCGCAAGAGGAGTTCGCTACGGTGTCTGTTGGTGTGATCTAAGTCCGTGACGTGCATGATTGCTTGGGTAAAGAAGGTGTATGTGGCAACAAGTTCATGTTGCGCATCATTATGCATGGTTTCACCTTCAATTGTGATGGTGTCACGACCGGCGTGCTTACTTAGATAGAGGTTATCATCGGCCCGCTTATAGGTGTCGTCAATGGAGTGGTCGGTGGTACGCATGGCGGTGACCCCGAGCGAAATGGTAATGGTCACGTCAAAGTCTTGGTAGGTGAACTTATTCTTGCGAATCGTATCCCAACATTCAACGATGATGGGGCGAATATCGGTCGGAGTTTGCCCGTAAAAGACAACGTTAAACTCCTCGCCACCGGTTCGGTAGATCTGGTGATTACGCCCGTATTTACTGAGCACGTCCCCTAGTTTAGAGGCCACACTAATCAGAATCGCATTGTCGGCTAGGTGACCGTAGTGATCGTTAATTTGTTTAAAATGATCGATATCTAATGATACGAGGGTGAGCGGTTGGTTGTTTTCCCGCGCCTCGTTAAACATGTGGGTGACATCGTGCTGGTACAAGGAATAGGTTTTAGCATTGGTTAGCTGATCATAGTTTGCGAGCTGCTTCATGCGGGCATTGTTGGCATCTTCCGTGTACTGCCGAATCCACAGGAGGGAGGCGGCCCCCGCCATTCCCAAAAACATGGTGACGACTTGGACGGTGACCCAGATTGCGTCTTGGGGATGCTCAGCATAGGGCGGTAAAAGCGCCCAGAAGATGATGGCAATATAGGCAAACAGCGCCAAACTGGCCCAGATATTATCCCGAATTTGACGCGGATATTTGCGCATTAAAATCACACCAAAAGCCAATAGTACCAAGGAAATTACGAATTGCGGTCGGTCAAAATGCATGTTGTGATGCATGAACCAGACCGAAACGGCCCCCGCCAACCGAATAAGGAGCTCGAGCTTATTAATGGAGGCATCCAAAAGCGGGAAAATCAGCAAGAAGAGCCCAACATTATGAAACATCAGGGCGTCGTTATGAACCATGTAGCCCATGAAATGCAGGATGAACGCCGTGCCCAGTGACATGATCATCAGCAAAGCGCGCGCACCGATGGGGTACGTGGGGTGGCTATGGTCGTTGAAGGCGTACTGGTACAGGGACTGATAGTAGCGAATAAAACCGGAGATGAAAAAGATTGAGATAAGTAGTTGGGCGAACCAAATGGGGGCACTTTGCGCATCCAATTGTAAAACCATCCTGATATGGACACCAAATAATGACATTGTCATTGACGGCCGACCTCCTAAGTAGTAATAATTAATAAATGCCATGTTATAATATTCACATTATAGCGATCTAAGTGTTTAAAATATAGCTTTAGTTGAAATAATTTAGAAATTAAATGGTTAAGTTATACTATGCACTTTAGAGTAATGTATAATGAACCATAAATAAACCCATTGGCATACTTTTCTATTATTAATTTGAAAAATATGCCTGATATTAAACTGACAATCAATTAAATCGACAAATGAGGACTTATGGATACTAACTTAATTATCATTTCATATTTATCATCACTGATGGCTAACTTAATTGTTCTGTTAGGCTTTATCTCCATTTTTGTATGGTTTAAGGAGCAAACGGATAGCCGGTGGTTAAAACAGCATCGTGGTGGCTTTTTAGCAGTATTAGGTGTTGCCTTTCTGCTGTTCATTCATACCGAAGCTTGGTCTAATGCGCATTTATCGCAATATTTGATCGGATTCCATTGGACGTATTTGAATATGGAAATTTTAGCACTGTATAATTTAACGCTGGAAAATTCATCGCGGTGGCAGCTTGCCAGTACCGTCGGTTTGACGGGACTATGGTTCTTTATGAATATGAAAATTTGGAGCTGGCCGGCCGTTGCGGTCTTTGCCGTGTTGGTGATCGTTGAAGGTTGCATCTACATCGGGAGTCGTTGGCTGACAAAAAATATGGCGACCTACCAACTTGGCTTCTGGGTAGCGGCGGTGCTGGTGTTTGTTATCGCAACTTTGATATACGCGCACCAAGATATCTACAGCTGGCTGCGACAAATTAGTGCACTTCTGGTTCTTAACCTATTCTGTTACCTATACGGCAAAGCACTCATCAACCGGGTGATTTTGAATAATCTTTTTGAGCACCGGGCAATGTATGATGAACTCACCAAGCTACGGAATTTTGGCGCTTTTGATCATGATCTTGAACACCTATACCAACAGTTTCGGACAACGGGCGAACGCTACGCACTTTATGAAATGGATATTGACCATTTCAAGCGAATTAATGATACGTACGGCCATCCGGCAGGCAATGTCGTGTTAAAAAAGTTGCCGAGCAGCTCAATCAAGTGGTGAGCAATCTTGAATTTCGGGCCCGCATTTATCGAACGGGGGGAGAAGAGTTCACGGTGATCCTGCGCGATATTCAGGACGATTCCGAGCGGGCGGAGGCCATCTCGCGGGAATTACAACAGGCGGTCGCCCAATTACGGCTGGAATTTGATGCACAACTGCGCATTACACTATCATTGGGTGAGGAACGGGTGAGTGAGACGGATGCTAACTATTTGGAGGCTTATAAGCGCGCCGATCAGTATTTATACACGTCGAAGTATAACGGGCGTAATGCGATAACCCTTCGCGGGCGCACGTTAGAGCGCCTCGCGGCAACGGAATAAAAATCAAAAAAACTGGTGTCCTTCCATGACGGAAGACACCAGCTTTTTTGTAATGTAATGTTTGCGGACTGCGAGAAAATTGAAGAAACGGTTACTTTTTGACCACTGGAACCCACATTTCACCGGCGAAACCATCGGCGGTCGTGCCCGTTTGGACACCGGTATTAGGGCCGCCGACGTAGGCGAAGTTGGTGGCGTTCGGTAAAATTTGACCAAAGACTTGGCCTTCTAGTTGCCCAAACAGTTCACCAGGGGTTGCTGCGTGACCCTTAACGACGAGGTAATCACCGGCCGGAAAGTTAATGCTGCGCGCGTTGGCTGGGGTGGGAGCGTCACTGATGACCCCAGCGTAGTACCACATTTCCTGGTTGACCGCCTCGTTGACGGCGAGTAAGCGACCGTCCGTGGCCAGTTGTTTGAGGGTCTCCAAACGACCATCCTGACTGACACTTTGCCAGAGGGCTTGCTTCTGAGCGACGATATGGCTGAATTTGTCGGCTCCTTCTCCGTATTGAACGGTGGTTCCGAAGCCGATGACGTTAAATGCAGCCTTGGTTTGTAATTCATAGTTAGACATTTGACTAACCTCCTTTGTTAATGATGCTATAATACTGATCAAAGGTATCAATTAATGACACGTTTGGAGAAAAAATGAAAAAAAGTGTGCGTTTAACAACGGAAATGCGATATTTAAATAACCGTGAGCAGGTGACGATTGCTGAGCTCATGGCGGAGTTCCAAATTTCTCGTAGCACGGTAATTCGTGATTTACAGGAAATGGAGGAGCTGGGACTACCATTGACGGCGACACCGGGGCATAATGGCGGGTATCGGGTGTTACGAAATCAAGTTTTACCCGCCGTGACGTTTACGCCAACCGAGGTGCAGGCGCTGTTTGTGGCTTTTTTAGCGACGACGAACGCCCAATTGCCCTATTTAAAAAACCGGCAGGCCATATCAGAGAAGCTACTTTCAATTGTTTCGACATCCCAAAAACAAGACTTGTTGCAGTTGAATCAGCTGCTCTGGTTTGAAAATACGAATCCGGATAATCCGAATTTGTTAGAGCTGGCCGATACGGCCCCCGCCATGCTCGGAGAACTCATTAGTGCGGTGGTCTCACAACCCCAGATTCGCATCAGTTACCAAAAGCCGACAGCGGTGGCGCCGGTCGATCATGAGATTTACGTCTTTCACCTTTACAATCGGCAACAGCGCTGGTACGTCGAATGCTACGATCTCACGCGGCAGGCGCGCCGGACGTTTCGCGTTGATCGAATTCACGATCTTCAGTCTCCTCAGCTACCCATATTAACAGGCGAGCAGGCGCACCAACTATGGCGTGCCGATCATCATGCCCCTAATATTGAGCTAGTTCTTCATGGCACGGCAATTACCCGATTTAAAAGACTGCACCAACCCGGAAGTCGGCTTGTCTTTTTAGACTCGTTCCAGCAAACGGCCCAGTTTGTGGATTACGTGGACGATCAGGGAGCTGGCGCAACCATGTACGCTGATTGGTTGATGTTTTTGGGCGCCGAGATCGAAATTAAACACCTGCCTGCGGGCGTTTGGCAGGCGATTGAGCAAAAAACAGCCCAGTGGCAGTCTCGGATAGCAATCGAAAAAGCACAACGATCCGCAACCGACTAAATCCGTGGTCAATCAAGGCTTAGACACGTAGTTGCTACTACCGGTTGCGCAAGGCACGGTAGAATAGTGCGGCCCAAACGGCCTGAATTGCTTGTCAAATGCTGCGGATTCCGGCATGCTGAAGTTAAACCAAAGGAGGGATGAGCATGTTAGCATTTGCTGCCCAATTAAAAAAGCACCGCGAAGCCCAAGGGCTGTCGCAAGATGCTTTAGCAAGTCAATTATTTGTATCACGGCAGGCAGTTTCAAAATGGGAACAAGGGGATGCGACCCCTGACCTGAATAACCTAGTGAAGTTAGCTGATATTTTGAACGTTAATTTGGATACCCTAGTCCGTGGCATTGAACCGGCGTCATCTGATCACGACCAGTTCACCGTTAATCCAACCACCGGACTATCTACACGACGTTACGGTCAAATGAATGGGTGGGACTTTTTAGCTCGATTTTGGTGGGCTATTTTCGGGCTCGTCGGAATGATTGGCTGGATTTTGATCCAAGTCTTACATTAAAGGTGGGGAGTGGCTGGAGCGTTCGTTTCGCCGTTAATGGTGACGGCGTTGCGGCCACTTCTCTTGGAGGTATATAGCGATTTATCCGCGCGCTTGTAAGTATCGAGATAGTTATCGTCACCAACGCGGACGGGTTCTTCACCAATTGAAACCCGAATTTTTAGATCAGTCGTAAACTGAAATTGTAACTGACCAATCTGGGTTTGAATGGCCTGTGAAATGAGCTGAGCCTCATGGTTATCTTGTGCCGCACTCACGTAGATGATGGTAAATTCTTCGCCACCGGTGCGGTAGGCGTGAGCGGTGCCTTCGAGGTTACAAGAAAGATCGTGTAGGGACTGTGCGACGGCCGTCAACACCTCATTGCCCGCGAAATGACCATAGGTGTCGTTGATTGATTTGAACCGGTCAATGTCCATGGTATAGACTGCATAGTGGACATCGTGGGTGACGAAATTTTGATAAACCTGTTCGAGATCGGTAGTGAACGCACCAAAGTTACGCAGGTTAGTCAATTCGTCGTACTTGGCAAGGTGCTCATAGTCTCGTTCTTGTTGAGCACGCTTGAGAAGGGATGCCCCGTAAATCGCACAGCAGGCTTCGAGAATGACGAGGGCCCCGATTTGCCGCATCCAGGCGATGAGGTCTTGTTGTCGATAAATCTGATTAGTCACGATAAGGGCTAATCCGGCGACCGCAACAAATACCGTGCTGTACAAAAACACATGGGCTAGTAACTGGCGTTGTAGTTTAAAGACGATAATTTCCAAGATGACTAAACCGGCCACTTGGGTAATCAGTTGAAGGCTGTATGTGGGAGCGTTGGCAAAATACCAGATGATGGTGATACCAATGGTACTGACAAGCTGCCATTCTGAACGATTGATGACGGTTAGGTTGAAGAGGGCAATGATTTCAAGGTTCAGGTAGGTCCAGTGATCGCCGATAAAGACGGTCGACATATGGGCGTTGGTCCATGCCTCACTGAACAAAAAGAGGATGAATAGTAGACCAAAACAAACTAAAAAAAGATCACGATGGCGTGCAATCCAAGGGGTTTGCACGTTTTCTTTGATCCAGATAAAAAGTGATGTGATTCCCAATAGCACAATGCAATTGGCCACGAGGGAAGACAGGTAGGAAATGGTGAGTAGCTTGGTATCCATGACAGACGCTCCGTTGAGAAGTAATAAGGCTATTATAAGCCCACTAATGGGATGATAACATGATAAAAGGTTGAAAAAAGGGTGTGACTTAAGTTAAATCACACCCTTTAGAGGATCAAATCATTATTGAAGTGGTTTCAGTGCCTGATAGCTAACAATAATTTTGGAATTTAGCTCATCTTTGATGGCACTGGAAAGCTTTTTGGAATCGGAAAAATCAATCAGACAGGCGTGTTCGTACCGCTTTTTGATGACCCCTTTAGCGGTCTTTTTAGTCAGACTAGAGTAAAAGAGGGTTTCTTCACCATCGTGGTACTTTTCGTTAACTTCATTCGGTTTATAGAGACTGGTATTAGTGCCCATTTGTTGATTTTTTGCCATGCATAGTCCTTCTTTCTACAAAATCAGGTTAGATGGCAGCCGGCAAAGCTGGGTCATCACCCTTAACGACGTACACCCTTATTGTATAACTTATTACGCATTAAGTCGATTATTGAGACTGCCCCCTGAAACGCCTTGACTAAATTACTAATAAAAAGTGAGTGAATACTATTGACTTAGACTTACTCTAAGGGGTTAGGATAGCGTCATCGCAAAAAAATAATTTGGAGGCAACCAATGACTAAATTTACAGAGCAGATGACCTTTAACTCCGGTGTGACGTTGCGTAACCGGATTGTGATGTCGCCCGTGACAACGGTGCAGAGCTTTACTAACGGGACGGTGACGCAAGATGAGATTCGTTACTACGCACAACGCGCGAAGGGCGTGGGTGCCATTATTACCGGATCGGCTAACGTCCTAGATGCAGGGAAGGGCTGGCCCGGTGAACTCAGTATAGCCGGGGATCAGTACTTACCCGAATTAAAGCAGTTAGCTAGTGCCATTCAAAATCAAGGGGCCAAAGCGATTGTGCAAATCTATCACGGTGGTCGCATGAGTGATCCAGCCGCACTGGCGGATCACCAACCGATCGCCCCAAGTGCTGTACCAGTTCAGCATCGTGATCCCAAGGCGCCAGCGCCCATTCCCCGGGAAATGACGCTAGCTGAAATTCATGAGACGGTGAAGGCCTTTGGTGAGGGCACTCGGCGTGTAATTGAAGCCGGGTTTGACGGCGTGGAAATTCATGGTGCGAATATGTATCTTTTCCAGCAATTCTTTTCACCACATTCTAACCGGCGGACCGACGAATACGGTGGTAGTTTAGAGAACCGCTACCGGTTTATCGGTGAAGTGATTGATGAAGTTTTGGCAACCGTCGATCAATATGCGAAGCGGCCATTTGCGGTTGGCTATCGGTTTTCGCCGGAAGAGTATTCCACACCCGGAATTTCCTTTGACGATACCAAGTTTTTGATCGAGCAGCTCGTACAGACCCGCTTGGATTATCTGCATCTATCGTTAGTGGATCATCGGCATGTGTCAATTGACCCACAGTATCGCGACAAACCATTGTTAGAATACGTGGCGGAAGCGATTGCGGGTCGTAAACCACTTATCGGAGTCGGTGGGGTGCGAACCCGCGATGACGTCAACGAAGTTTTGCAGACCGCTGATTTAGTCGCCGTTGCGCGGCAGCTCATCATGGATCCGAACTGGGTCCAAAAACTAATGTTGGGGCAAGACGAAGACATGGTGAGTGCAGACTTTCGTTCGGCGGTGGAATACGCTAACCTAAGTCGCCCGCTGTATGATTTTGTGGTTGCTTGGCTGGCTGCTAAGTCGACGAAGTAAAGTAATGAAAATAATGGTTAAGTGCGGTATAATATTCACTTCGAGAACTCGTCGCAAGGATGATTGAAGCATTCTTGTCAAATGGAGTCATGACCTTCAACCTCTGTGCTGAAAGTTATACGAGGAGGAATAGACATGGTAAGCCAACAAGCAGCGATTGGTGTTCTTGATTCAGGGGTCGGTGGAATTAGTACCCTGAGAACATTAACGCGGATGTTACCAAACGAAAACTTTATTTTTTACGGCGATTCTGCTAACGCCCCCTACGGCGAAAAGGACGCCGCCACCGTGCAACACTTAACCAGTGCGGTGATCGAGCAGTTACGACAGCGCGATGTGAAAGCCATCGTGATTGCCTGCAATACCGCGACCAGTGCCGCTAAGAGTCAGATGATGACCCAATATCCGGAAATGCCAATTTTAGGAATTGAGCCCGCTTTAAAGATGGCCGTCGATGCCGGTAAACACAATATTTTGGTCATGGGGACACCGCTCACGATCAGTTTACCGAAGTATCGCGCCCAAGTTGATCGTTTCAAGGATCAGACAATGATTCATTCACTCCCTTGTGCTGGTCTGGCGGATTTGGTGGAGCAGGGTCATGACGGCCTTGACCGAATTAACGCCCGGCTGGATGAATTATTGGCGCCTTATCGCGATCAACCGATTGATGCGGTGGTGCTGGGATGTACACACTACCCATTTATTGGCCAATTGGTGGCCCAACGGTTTGCCCAACCGGTCACCTTGTTTACGGGGTATGAGGGCCTCGGCCATAACCTGATTAAGCAGTTGGATGAGCGTCAGCTACTCCGGCAGGATCACAACCCACAGCAAATTGAATTTATGAGCAGCCGGCAGACGAAGGACGAATTAGCCCTGTATCAGCAACTGTTTCAAAATGGAATCGGTATTTAAGCCCAATTAAACAAATGAGGAACACGTTATCCGTGATGGATGGCGTGTTCTTTTTAATTTAAATGAACGCTCTTATTAAATAGTAATAATTACTATTTACATTTTTAGGTGGGTCGTGTATGGTAAATATTGCGCGCAACTCAAAATCAAATAATTAGGAGTGATCATGATTTTAGTCAAGTTTCGCAAAATTTTATTGGCCCTTGTGGCCGTTGTCATGTTGGGAGTCGTCGCGGCCGGCTGTGGTCAGACGACTGATAAAGGAGTAACGCAGGTTACTAATCGTAAAATTCGGGTGGTGACGACCACCGATTTTTATGGTGAAGTCGCGAAAGCCGTTGTCGGCAATCGGGGAACGGTGACCGCAGTCATTCATAATCCCGCGGTTGATCCGCACGATTACGAACCGACAACCAAGGTGGCGAGTGAAGTCAGCAAGGCTGACCTTGTCGTGGCCAATGGTCTCAACTACGATGCATGGATGACTAAGCTAACCCGGAATAGCCATCATAGTGAGTACATTCGGGTCGGTGAAGACGTCCTCAATAAAAAGACGGGTGCGAATCCGCATATCTGGTATCAGCCAACCACAATGGCGAAGTATGCCACATACTTAGCCACCGAATTAGGGAAAGTTCAACCAAAATCAAAGGCTTATTTCCAGCGAAATGCCAAACGGTATATTCAATCGTTAAAGCCTGTCAATCAGCAAATTAAGCAGTTGAAGCAGAACCGTGCACAGCAAGCAACTCGCGAAGTGTATGTCAGTGAACCAGTGTTTGACTACGCCATTCAGGCGTTAGGGTACCACGTGGGCAATCACTCGTTTGAAGAGGCCGTGGAAAAGGGAACCGATCCGTCGCCGAAAGCCATCCATGCGATGCAAGATGGGATTAAGGCCCGTAAGATTGCCTTCTTTGTGGATAACAAGCAAGTTTCGAGCAAGACGGTGCGCAATTTTGTGACATTAGCCAAGCAAAACGATATTCCGGTGTTAAAAGTAACGGAAACCTTACCTGCCAATATGACGTACAAGCAGTGGATGTTGTCCCAGTATCAAGATCTAGCACAAATTCTCGCCCAGAATAAGTAACAAGATAATGTTGTTATTGCAACAATGCTGCAGTATACTACTATCAAAAAGATGGTTGTGATGAGATGCAGATGAAACGAGTGATTGGAAATCAAAATTGGCATCGTGCGGCGAGCTGTTATGTTCGCATGCAGGTGTTTGTGTTAGAGCGGGGGCTGGCCATTGATGATGAATTTGATCAAGCGGATCGGGATGGGACCACGTATGCGGTTATTTTCGCGGGCGATCAGCCGGTGGCCACCGGTCGCTATTTACCAATCGATGCTGATCAGGCCCGCCTGACGCGAATTGCAACGCTGGCAGCGTACCGTGGTCAACATTTGGGAGCCCAAGTCATTCAAGCACTGGAAGATCAGGCTCGTCAGGATGGCAAGCAAACGTTGATCATCCATTCGGAATTAACAGCGAAGGGCTTTTACCAGACGTTGGGGTACCGCCCCAGCTCTGCGGTGTATCAGGAAGATGGCGTGGACTGTCAGACGCTGACAAAACAGGTGGCCAATTAACTGTTTGATGACAATTGTGAGTGTGTATTGAAGGTTGATCGCGAAGTGTGTTAAGTTATTAATTGGTTGATTAAAGTGTTTAGCGATAATAAACGCTTTAGTCGTTTCAGTCGATCAATCTAAAAATCGAGGTACGAATTAATGACACGCGAGATGATTGTCAGTAACATTACGAGCATTTTATTGGAGCGTAAACAGGATCGAAAAGACATCAATTTCAAGCCCTGTGTCTTTCCAATTACGTTCACGCACAAGAAAAAGGAAGCACCACAGTGTGTAATTTTATCAATTCAGCCAGATGGCACCTACGAAACGCACAAATTTGAGTCTAAGTTTGCGGACATCAAGGATCCCATTCGTGATCAGTATCACGCCGCTTTGTTTGACTGTGACGATGAACCCGAAGAAATGGACGCTTTACTAGACGAGATCAAACAAAACGTTGGTTAACTTGATCTGAATCCCCCCTATTAACGATGTGAATTGTCGTTGGTAGGGGGTATTTGTTTGTGCTATATTAGAAAAAAGGGGAGGACGTGACCATGCAACAGTTTCAGGTATCAGTGCTCGAACAGCAATTTGCCGTCTGGATTCTATATTTTTTTGCCTATGCTTTTGTGGGATGGTTATGGGAAAGCGGCTATGTTAGTGTGCGCAAACGCCGTTGGACAAATTCGGGCTTTCTGATTGGCCCGGTGGTACCGGTATACGGCTTTAGTATGATGGCCGTTCTGGCGGTTATCGAACCGTTTGAAAATAACGTGGTGGTGCTGTATGTTCTCAGTGCCCTGCTCATCACGGTAATTGAATACGTCACAAGCTGGTTGATGGAAAAACTCTTTCACGCCCGGTGGTGGGATTATAGTCAGATTCCGCTGAATCTAAACGGTCGGGTAGCCCTGCCAATCTCACTGTTTTGGGGATTCGGGGTGGTCGTAATCGTTAAGTGGATTCATCCATTGATATCGCAGGTTGTCTTGCACCTATCAACGACGTACGGGCTGTTTGCGGGAATTGTTCTGATCGCCATTTTGATGTTTGACTGTGGGTTTACGGTAGCGAATGCAATGGCGTTTGGGGCCGCCACTAAACGGATTGGGGATACCATCGAGGCAAAGAAGCTGGAGCTACGGGAACGCTTGGCTGACGAAAGTACGAAATTGGATCAAGATCGTAACTGGTTGGAAGCATACCGGAATAGCTCGGATGAAACTCGGCGGGGCCTGCGATTAAATTATGTGCAACGCCGGCTTTTGCGAAGCTTTCCCACGCTGAAATTGAAAGAAACGAGTACGCCCGCTAATGATATTGTTAAAATGATGGAACTACTACGCAAGAAACAAAAGTGAACATGAAGATGGCAACTGGATGCCATCTGATTTCTGTAAACCTAAAAAAGGGACTGAGAATTTTTTCTCAGTCCCTTTTGATAAAATTAGTCATCGAATAAAGTACGGTAGGCCGAGTAACCGGCTGCGTCAAGCTGGTCACGGGGGATGAACCGGAGTGCTGCCGAGTTGATGCAGTAGCGCAATCCACCGGCAGCAGTGGGGCCATCATCGAAGACGTGACCCAGGTGGGAGTTTGCTTGGGGACTCCGAACCTCGGTACGCGGCATGATGAGCTGATGATCGGAGTGGGTTGTTAGTGGCGTAATCGGCTTGGTAAAGGATGGCCAGCCGCATCCGGCGTCGTATTTGTCCGTCGATGAAAACAAAGGTTCACCGCTGACCACATCGACGTAAATGCCGGGTTCATCAAATTGATCGTACTGACCACTGAATGGCCTTTCCGTGGCTGCGTGCTGGGTAACATCATATTGAAGTTGCGAGAGCTGTTGTTTTTGTTGATCAAAATCTTCTGCCATGCACGGCACCTCCTCTTTGGGGATAGGCCGATCATAGCATCAACCAGGATAATGTGTAAATGTTAATGCTCTTCGAATAGAGATTATAAAATAAGCTCATAGAATCGCGAGTTTCGATCGGGATAAACGTATGAATGTTGTAACTCTGAACCATCAATTTGGTGAAATCCGTGATGTTCGTAAAAGTAATGCGATCGAATTTCGTCTTCTGGAGTATCGAGTACAATTCTGGTGATGTGACTTTGGGAAGCAAAGGTCAATAATTGTTGATAAAGTTGACGACCAAGATGGTGCGGCTGACCTCGGTATTGGGGATAAGCAAAAAATTTTTTAAGTACGGCAGTGTGCGGATTTAAAACAAGCAATGCGATTGAACCGACTACTTGATTTTTATCAAGAGCAATCCAGAATTGGCCACCAGGGTTTTGGTAATATGAATTAATATCAAAAATATCGGATTGCTCCGCCATTTTAATGGATAGGTGGGCTTCGGTATTTTGACAATAGTTAATCAAATCGACTAATTGTGCTAAATGTTGTGGATTAGATTTGTAGGGCTGAATGTGCATTAATATATCTCCTTTGTACGTGATACAAAGAGTATATGGCATTGACTTAGATATAAAAAGTTGAACTTTTCGCATTATAATTTCAAAAAAATTGAAGCTAGCGATTTCGTAATGAAAATTGATTAAGAATTTTAATAAACAATTTTTGTGCCTCGGATTGTGGCTGATTTTGGTCAATTGCAGCAATTGCGGTAAGAGTTGGTTGACTAATTTCGGTATGCAGAGAAACTAACTGATTGCTTTCAAGTTCCGTAGCTACTGTAAATGTTGGTAAGAAAGCAACGCCTAGATTGCTAATGACACTTTGTTTGATGGATTCAATGCTCCATAGTTCAAGAGGTGGTGCTAAAGAAATCTGGCGATTACGGAGATATTGATTAAAGATTTCTAGATAGCGGGCGTGAGGGTCGTTTTGAATTTGACAGATTAATTTACTTTGGTGTGGCGTAATAAAGTCTTGCTCAGTGAGAGATAGTTGTGGTGATCCCACTAATGTTAGTGGATAGGTTTTGAGAGGCCAAGTATGAATATTGGTGGAATACTGACGGACGTCGTAGTGAATCGCAAGATCAACATTGTGATCAACCATTTGTGCAAAAATATCATAACAATTAAGCACTTTAATTGTTAATGCAACATGCGGTGCCTGCTTTTTAAAGGCCTGTAGGACTGGTTGTAATTGATAAGTAAGCAATGATTCAGGTACAGCAATTGATAGTGTGCCCTGAATTGAATCATCTGAATTATGAAAGGTTGACAGAGCGTCAGCATCATCTAGTAGTTGTTCAATTAATGGAAGAATTTTTTGTCCGGCTGAAGTTAGTAACATTCGACGGCCATGTTTAGTGAAAAGTTGCAATTGTAATTGTTTTTCAACTTGCTGAACCTGAAAAGTAACGGTCGAGGGAGCATAGTTAAGAGCATTTGCAGCTTTTTGAAAACTACCTGTTTGATAAATAGTTTGAATAGTACGTAAGTATTTAAGATTCATTATTTTTAACCTTCTGTGTTAGTTGAATGTATCGACATTACGCACAAGTGACAGGCCCATCGTGAGAAGCAGAATGGCAATCACTCCAAGAACGCCAAGAATCAAAAGCCAGTTTCCTAGCGATTTAATCATAATACCGGCCAGTAGCGGGCCACTGCTGGCAATCAGATAACCACAGGATTGAACGATGCCACCGATCACACCAGCGTCTTGTGGGGTGGGGGAGACCATGGTGATGAGGGTTAGAGCCATCGCAAAGCTGGCCGAGCTCGTAATGCCGAGTGACAGGCAGGCGAGCAGATCGGTGATTCGACCGGTATTGAGCGCTAAGAGTGCAAATCCCAGTAGGTAGCCAATCCCGATGAGCCAAAACATCCGGTGAAGTTGTTCGCGAGAGTTCATTAGCTGAGGTGCAAAGTAGGATGCGGGCACGCCGATGAATTGGAAAATACCAAAGAAGATCCCCGCCAGTGTGCTAGACATGCCGTGACTGGTCATGATACTGGGTAACCATGCGGAAGTGACGTAGAAAATGAGGGATTGAAATCCGAAAAAGAAGGTTAAAAACCACACCTGCCGTGTCGTGATGAAGTGCCCGTAGCGGTGCCATAGAGGTTGTGCCGTGTGAGCTGGTGCTGGTTGATGATTTTGGGGTGTCATTGTCCAGCCGATGAGTGCAATTAGGGCTGGTAATGATAATAGCTGAATGGCGATTTGCCAGCTGATGAGGTGTGCGAGTGGTACGATGATCAGACTGACAATGGCCGCGCAAACGTTGAAAGTTGCGGTATAAATGCCGTTGAGCCGGTTCGTATCGGTGCGACCACTTTGAAGCACGATAACCGGAATCAAAACGTTCAGGGCGGTGATCGAAAGCCCCACGGCAAAGGTGCCAATGTATAGCAGAGTTTGATTGTAGACCCGCAAGAAGTTGAAAACCATCAGGAGGGCGAGAAAACTTGCGATAAGCACTTTGACGTTCCATTTTTGGGCGAGGGCACCAATGATCACGGAAAAGATCCCGAAGCAGATCAGCGGAATTGAGGTCAGCATGCCGATCTGGGGCTGACTCATATGGAGCCCTTTTTCCAGAATGCTGGTAAGCGGGGGAATACTAATAATAGCCATTCGTAAGTTGGTGGCAATTAAAATGAGGGCAACGGTAAATGATAATTTGGATTGTGACTTATTCAAGGTAAAGGACTCCTCCATAATAGAATCAAAAAAGGGACTACAAACTAGGCGTTCTCGCCTAGCAGTAGCCCCGCTAGTAACATGACGAATTTATGAAAACTCGCTATCAGATCGTTGATGCTATTTTAGCAGAATCGGGAGGTAATGCAAGTTGAAGTTATTAAATTAAATGGCGGTTCACCAAGGTGTCGACGGTTTGCAAGATGGTCGCGTCATTATTACTGAGCGGTGTCCAGTCCAACAGCTTACGAGCGTGTTGATTGCTGACCTTACGATTCACTTTGAGCATGAGGAGCCCTTCTTTTGCCTGTGCACTAAACGGTGCAAGACACCCAATCAACCGCCTGTCAAACGATGAAAGTTGACAAGTCATAACCGAAACCTTAGACTAAGTCGAAGTATGATTACGGAGGCACAATAAATGAAAATTAAAGATGCAGAAAAGGTATCACACGTAAATGCCTATTCGATTCGTTTTTACGAAAAGAAGGGGCTCCTAAATGTTAAACGGGATGGAAATGGTGTTCGTGATTTTGATCATAACGCATTGGAGCGACTAGAAATGATTCGTTGTTACCGCTGTGCAGGATTGACGCTGAAAGAAATCGAGGAGGTCTTTGACGGCCACTTGACGCTGGATGAATACTTGAATCGTCTTCAACAGACAAAGCAACGACTGCATGATCAAATTGCAGAACTCGAGAATACCGAAAAAGTGCTGGATCAAAAAATCAAGGATGCCCGTTCGGGAAAGTGCCATCCGGAATATTTGGTTGATGAAGCGTAGATAGAAATTTTCGGCTGGGTAAGTTGCACCACGATTGACGAGATGATGACGCAGTTACTGAAATATCGGGCAATAAAAACGAAATAGACAAAGAAAAGGTTGGCATGTGATAAATGCCAACCTTTTAGTTTACTAGTGCCATGTACAAAACAGTACCGACGGCGATTGAAAGAAACATGTTATTTTTCCAAAGATGTAATCCAGCAGTAACGAGGCCCGCAATGATGGCTGGAACGTAACCTGATGGGGTACCAAAGTTAAGATCTTTATAGCAGTATACGACGAGCATTGCCATAATGGCGCCTGGTAAGAAGGTACCAAGTTGCTGAATAAAGCGGGGCGTTTGGCGATTGCCGGGGAAAATTAGGAAGGGTAAAAAGCGAGTAAGAACGGTTGCTAACACCGCCATACTAACGGTGATGATTTGTTCAATGATGGTCATCAGTAAGCTCCTTTCGACGGTAAACGATTGTAAAGACGAGAATGACTAAGATCATAGTGGCGGGAATGAAGTAGGTTTGACCTACGATCAGAAGCATAATAATCGCAAGGATGGCCCCAGCCTTAGAACTTAGGTGATTACTTTCATGGCGTAATTGATTGATACACAAAACGATAAATAAGGCGGTCATGACAAAGTCGAGGCCCTTGATGTGGGTGGGAATCGCGCTCCCAAATAGGCCGCCAAGGGTTGCACCACCGACCCAATAAGATTGATTGAGTGCGGTCACAAAAAACATGAACCAACCACGATCGACACCATCAGGAATGGTTGCGGTATAGTTGATTGAAAACGATTCGTCACACATTCCAAAGATGAGATAAGGTTTTTTCCAGCCGGTATGGCGATAGCGATCGAGCATCGACAGGCCATAGAACAGATGTCGTGAATTGATAATGAGTGTAATGAAAAAGACGCCGACGGGATTGAAAGCTTGTAAAAGCAGATTGGCAACGATGAACTCGGCGGACCCGGCAAAAATAGTGAGGCTCATGAGCATGGGATAGATAAAATTGAATCCGGATTGGTGCATATAGATCCCGTAGGTAAGCCCAAGAAATGCAAATCCAGCTAAAATAGGAAGCGTATACGGGACGGCAGCTTTAAAGGCTCGCCATCGAACTTGGTGTGGTGTCATGTAATTTTCCTCCTTGGTTAATGGAATAAGTATGATAGAATGGTTGATAATTTAAATAGAAGGGGGTAATGAGATGCCGATTAATTCGTTTAACGATTACGTACTGACCTGGAAGCCAGACCGTCGTCGACTCAAACGACCGATCTACCAGTCGCTGTCACAGCAGTTAGAACAAGACATTGCGGATGGCAGCCTGCCACCGGGAACCAAGCTCCCCCCGCAACGTGAGCTAGCCGATTTCTTGGATGTGAACTTCACCACCATTACGCGAGTTTATAAGATTAGCGAACATAAGGGACTGACTTATGGGATTGTGGGTAAGGGGACGTTTGTGGCGTCCAACGCGACGCTGCCGATTACCATTGCGAGTCAGCCGAGCTCGAAGGAAATGATCGAGCTGGGGTTTAATTCATCGTTCGAATCGTGTAATGATTTGGTCGCCAAGGTGGTCGAGCAAACCGTCAAGACGACGGATATTTCACAACTATTGAACTATGATGAGCAAACGGGAAGTTTGAAGCAAAAGCTCGCGGGGCTGTCATTTTTGAAACGGATGAAGATGACGGGAAGCGTGGAAAATCTGGCGATTGCTTCCGGTGGTCAAAACGCGCTGGCGGTTGCGGTACTGGCAATGTTTGAGCCAGGAGATCGAATCGCAGTAGATGAATTTACATATGCTAACTTTATTGAGTTGGCAATTCTGCACCATCTTCGGTTGGTACCCATCGCTGGGGATGAGCAGGGAATGAGTGATCAGGCGTTACTTGCCGCTTGCAAGTTACAGGGCATTAAGGGAATTTACCTGATGCCGAACGGCGCTAATCCGACCACTACTTATATGACGGCCGCTCGTCGTCAAAAAATTGCGCAGTTAATTAACCGGTACGAACTAATTTTAATTGAGGACGACTATCTCGGGTTTACGTATCTGGGAAGCAACCAGCAGGATGCACCGGTGAGCGCACTCACACCGGCACATAGTATCTATGTATGTAGTCTGTCAAAATCAATTTCATCGGGTTTGCGGGTGGCGTACATGCTATTTGCGCCCGCCTATAAGGAACAAATTTTGCGGGCATTGTTTAACATCACCGTTAAAACCTCGTCGCTCGATGTTGAGGTGATTACGAATAGTATCTTATCCGGGGTAGCGTACCGGCTAATCGAAATGAAAAAGCAGCTTGCGTTGCAGGCTAACCTAGTGTTTGATCAGGTCTTCGACCAGCAACCAGTTCCCCATAATCCGTATACGTTTTTCCGTTGGCTACCGCTTCGCCAACGGGTTAATGGGCAACAGTTTGAGGCAGAAATGTTGGCCAATCATATTCGGGTGTTTCACTCTGATCGCTTTATCGTCGGGGATGCGACTAGTCAGCCAAACTATTTGCGTATTTCGCTTGCGTCTGGATCGTCACTGGTTACACTCAAACACGATTTGTTGGCGTTGAAACAGCAAGCAGGCCCGTTGATTAATTAACGCCTCCTTTCAATGGCAATTAGTATAGAATGGTTTCCAAAAGCATACAATCTTTAAATTGTAATCCATACAATATTAAACAGGGATCACACCGCAATGATGCGGTTGTGATCCCTGTTGTGGGTTTTACTGAAGCAAAGTTGTGATTTCGAGGAGGTCTTGGATTTCATAAGTTGGCACGTACGCTGTTTGATTTGGCAATTGGGTGGGATTGAACCAAACACTGTCCAAGTGGGACTGGTTGGCGCCCGCAATATCCGCGGTGAGTGAATCTCCGATGACGAGCATCTGCCGGTCCGTTGCATTTGGTAGGGTCTGGCGAATGTCATCGAAGAAGCGGGGATCTGGCTTACGGTACCCCAGATCTTCGGACAAAAAGACGTGTTCGAAGTAGTGATCAAGGTTGGCACCATGCATCTGAGCGGTTTGTTTAGCCTTGGTACCGTTAGAAATGATACAGAGCTGGTGATGAGATGCGAGTTGTTTTAGCGACGCCTCCGCATGGGGAACAAGTTGAAATTCACGGTGAAAGAAAGTCCCGAACTGGTCTTGGGTAGCCGGACCATCAACCGTAACCCCGAAGTGGGCGAAGAAGAGCTGAAACCGGTGATCGAGCAAGGTCTGCCGCGTAATTTCTTGGCGCTCAAACTGATTCCAAAGTCGCTCGTTGAGGGCGTGATAGTAATCAATGCCTGCCGCAGTGAGTGGAAATTGGCGCTGGGCACAAAGCTTAATCAAGGCATTTTTTTCGTTGGCGTGGGTATCTAGGAGGGTGTTATCGATATCAAACAGGAGAATTGGGTAGTCCATTTTTACAGCACCTCGTCAGTTAATAGTAGGTTTATTTTAACATTAAGCGTTGCGTGGAGACAGGCCGATTAATTAAATGAGGAAGCTGCCTGAAATTAAAATTAGGTGAGCGTGGTTAAGCTTAATTGAACTGTTAGTCGTAACCATGATGAATAGGCTGGTTAAGTTGACGACCAAGGGGGCCCAGTTGTTGGATAACAACGCCTTAATCTTCCATATAACTTAAAATTAATGTTAAAATATGACGGATTTATGTTAGAATGTTATTAAATTAGCATGAGAAAAGGGCTAATTTAATTTATTATTTGAAAGGAGCATTTCGAAGTGACTGATAAAAAAGATCTTAGAATTAAAAGTCATGTTTACGATGGCATTGTCAAAGCCCCTAACCGTGCGATGATGCGCGCGACTGGGATGCAAGACGATGATTTCAAGAAACCAATCGTTGGTGTCATCAGTACTTGGGCTGAAAACACCCCTTGTAACATGCATCTTGGTGAACTTGGTGGTAAGGCCAAGGAAGGTGTCAAAACAGCGGGTGGCTGGCCAGTACAATTCGGGACGATCACGGTGTCTGACGGGATCTCAATGGGAACCCAGGGGATGCGGTATTCATTACCATCACGTGATATCATCGCTGATTCGATGGAAGCAGCGGTTGGCGGTCATAACTGTGACGCCTTTGTGGCAATTGGTGGCTGTGACAAGAACATGCCTGGTAGCTTAATTGCGATGGCTAACGCTGATATTCCTGCAATCTTCGTGTATGGGGGCACAATTTCACCCGGAACATTAGATGGTAAGGATATCGACTTAGTGTCCGTCTTTGAAGCGGTTGGTCAATGGAACAACGGCGACATTCCGGAAGAAGAAGTGACGGCCATTGAACGTAATGCATGTCCTGGACCTGGCGCCTGTGGTGGGATGTATACTGCCAACACGATGGCCTCCGCAATTGAAGCCATGGGGATGAGCTTACCTGGTTCAGCCTCACATCCTGGCGATTCAAAAGAAAAACGCGAAGATGTTGAAAAAGCCGGCGAAGCAGTTTTGAACTTGCTGAAAAAGGGCATTTACCCTAAGGATATCTTGACACGTGAAGCCTTTGAAAACGCCCTGACGGTGATCATGGCACTCGGTGGATCAACCAACTCAGTTTTGCATTTATTGGCAATTGCCCATGCAGCTAACGTTGAAATGACCATCGATGATTTCAACACGTTCCAAGCAAAGGTACCGCATTTAGCTGACTTGAAGCCTAGTGGCAAGTACGTGTTCAAAGACTTGTCCAACGTTGGTGGTGTCTCAGCCGTTATGAAGTATCTCTGGCAAAATGGTTACATCCACGGCGAATGCATGACAGTGACTGGTAAAACAGTAGCTGAAAACCTCGCCGAAGCACCAGATTTAGCAGAAGGTCAAAAGATCATTATGCCACTTGAACATCCTAAACGTGAAGATGGTCCATTGATCATTTTGCATGGTAATCTGGCAGACGAAGGCGCCGTCATCAAGGTTTCTGGCGTTAAAGTTCGTCATCATGAAGGACCTGCTAAAGTCTTTGATACCGAAGAAGCAGCCGTTGATGCGGTCTTGGCTGACGAAGTCGTTGATGGCGATGTGCTCGTTGTTCGTTACCAAGGACCAAAGGGTGGCCCAGGAATGCCTGAAATGCTATCACTTTCTGGTATGTTGGTTGGTAAAGGACAAGGCGAAACTGTGGCGTTGATGACTGACGGTCGTTTCTCCGGTGGTTCTCATGGATTGGTTATTGGTCATATCGCACCTGAAGCTCAAGATGGTGGGAATATTGCTTATCTACATACTGGCGATACAGTGGTGATCGATCTTGATACGAAGGAATTAACGATGAAAGTCTCTGATGAAGAATTAGCTAAGCGGAAAGCAGAAACGACCATTCCACCACTGTATTCTCGTGGGGTGCTTGGTAAGTATGCGCACTTGGTATCTAGTTCTGCTAAGGGTGCCATTACTGATTTCTGGAAGCCTGAAGATCGGTAATACTTATATCAATAGTTTCAGTTTAATGAATGCTGGTGCGGGACCGGATGATCGTGCTTGGTAATCGTCGGGGATTTCAAAATAGCATTCTAATACATAATTCATTTTTAGAGACGGAAGGATTGAGTAACATGCGTGAAAGTATCGCGGTTAACGACCGGGTTGCCGATTTCGATGAGCAGATTGTCGAGCAGCTTGAACATATTTTTGAGCCCGATCTGGGGCTTGATGTCTATAATTTAGGCTTCATTTACGGGATTGATATTGACGAGGCCGGTGACTGTGAGGTTACGATGACGTTTTCAGAAATGGGTTGCGCATGTAGCGAGGATGTTCCGAAGGCGATTCGCGAGTCGCTTGCCAAGATTGATGGCATTCGTCAAGTGACTACCAAAATTGTTTGGGAACCAGTGTGGCAGTTATCGATGATTAGTCGAGTGGGCCGCATTACCTTAGGCATTAATCCTAAGGGCCGGGTTCGTTAAAAACTAGATTAAAGGTGCGTCAGTCTTCTATTAAATTAGAGGGTTGACGTGCTTTTTTTGTGTCGTCGCTTAATCAAGGGGGCTAAATTGCCCAAACGGGCAGTAATTTGATGTACGAATGGTCGATGTGGGGCGTGGCAATGACAGGTATGCTAGTGTCATCAGATTGGGACACGCGCTAACGCCTTGAACATTAACTACTAATCGTCGGGCACGGAATTAGTAGTTAATGTTTGGGCCGTTACGAGTAAGTCCCGGTTCGGAGGGAGAAAGCATGAGTTACTTAGAACTACGCGATATTCATAAATCATATTATTTAGGCAAAGAAGAATTTCCGGTTCTCAAGGGCATTGATCTCGACTTTAATTTAGGCGAGTTTGTGTCAATCCTTGGGGAATCCGGCGGTGGTAAGTCGACATTGATGAACATTATTGGCGGTCTGGATCGGGAATTCCAAGGCAGTGTTAGTGTTGATGGGCATAAATTGGATCACAAGAACGAAAAAGCCCTTGATACGTATCGCCGAGATACGGTGGGATACATTTATCAGGCTTATAACCTCATTAGTCACCTAAGAGTGATCGATAACGTTTTGATTTCTCTTGATATGACCACCTTGAATAAGGAACAACGCGAAAAGCGGGCGCTGGATCTTCTTAAACGGGTTGGCTTAGGCGAACAGGCGCACAAGTATCCCAGTCAGCTTTCGGGCGGCCAAAAACAACGGGTGGCAATTGCCCGGGCACTCGCCAGTGATCCCAAGATCGTGATTGCGGACGAACCGACGGGCGCGTTAGACGCGCAAAACACCGAAGAAGTGTTGCAACTCTTAAACGAAATTGCGGAAGAGGGCCGGTTAGTCATCACCGTCACCCATTCACAGTCGGTGGCCGATGCCGGCACGCGAATCGTCCACATGGAAAACGGAAAGATTGACCATGATGAGCATTTGCGCGATCCGTATGAAGTGGCCAATGTTGAACGATTAGAATCACGGCTACTGCCGGCCAGTGTCGCCTACAAAACGGCTTTTAAACACTTTAAGTTTAATTTTTGGCGTAATTTTCTGATCGTTTTAGGGACATCGATTGGCCTGTTTGCGGTGATCTTGTTTTCTGGACTGGGTAATGGGATCAGTGGTTATATCAATAAGCAGGTTAATGACATGGTAAATCCTCAGGTTATCACGGTGAGTCGTTACCAGAAGAAATCGCAGGGAAGCCAGCAGCAGGCGGCCGCGGCCCAACAAACGGGCGCCACTACGGCGACGAGTGGGACGGCAAGTACGAAAATCTCATTTTCAAATAAACAGATCAAACGTCTAGAACAGGTGGCCCACGTTAAACAAGTGGACAAAGTTTACACCGCTAGCAGTGTAGCAACGAAGTATAATGGTCACTCAGCCACCATCTCGTCACTGACGAACTGGACGGCCAGCGATACCAGCAATACCGTTAAGTACGGGAGCAAGCCTGGCAAAGGTGAAGTGGTGATTGACCGTGACAGTGTGGCTAAAAAGATTTCTAGCAAGCACTGGAAGAGCTTGATTGGCAAGACGATTAAGTTGTCATACAAGACCCTGAACAAGGATAACAAGATGGTAACGGTAACCTTTAAGGCCAAAGTTTCTGGTATTTCAACAACTAAGGATAGAGCAGGGGTGATGAGTGATAATTACGTTGGTGGAACCACGTTAGCGACCGCGATGAAGAACGCCAACGTGGATACGACGGCCTCTAGCCTCGCTGTTAAGATCGATCATCTCGACAACGTAAAGTCGGTAACGAAGAAGATTAATCAGTTGAAGACTAACCAAAAGCGGGTTTACAGTGCAACATCCGTTCAATCGATGATCAGTACGATCCAGACCTACGTGAAGTTGGCCACCGATGTATTGGCAGCGATCGCCTCCATTTCACTCGTCGTTTCCGCATTGATGATTATTGTGACGATGTATATGTCAGTCAGTTCGCGGACCAAGGAAATTGGGATTTTACGAGCACTTGGACAAAGTAAACGGGATATTCGGCGCCTGTTTATCAGTGAATCCCTGATTATCGGGGTGGCGAGTGCGATCTTAGCCACGGCGATTGCCTTTATCGGGCAGACGGTAACCAATCAACTATTATCGTCGGTCGATAATTACGCGTTTGTTCAAATTTCGTTGACAAACGTTGTGACAACCTTCGTGATTGCCGTTGTGATCGCGTTGCTGGCCGCTTTCCTACCGGCCCGTAGCGCAGCCAAACTCAATCCAATCGATGCATTAGCCGCAGATTAGAATTCATTAAAAAACTCGTGAGAGCCCCCATCCTCACGAGTTTTTGATGTATGATTCTATCAATAAGTTATAGGAGTACAACTATGAAGCGTAATAATCAGCGAATTTTACAGACATTAACGACGGCCCGGATTCCCCTCATCATTTGGATGGTCATGATTGGGTTTACCGCCATTTTTGTGATGTCGACGATTAAGGGCACGGGCTTAGTTCATATCACTCTGATTAATGCTCAGGCACGTCATCATGGCTTTTTAGATCCGGCAGTTGTACTTACATCAGTGCTCAGTATTATTGCCAGTATCTGGTTTAGCCCTCGCATTTATCGCTGGCATCCGTGGTTGGTGATTGGGATTCCGATGATCCTAGTCAGCATTTATACCGTGTTGTTTAACCGAGGGGCGCCCGTTATTTTGGCCGGAACCTATCCTGTTTTTATGATCGAAGCGATCATTATTTATGACGACGATCGACAACGTTCCCGACTGATTTTTTGGCCGATTACGTTTATTTACGCGATATTGCTGGGTGTATATGCGTTGTACGTGGGTTGGTTACATGGGCTGGTAGTGATTCAGGCATTTGCGTTCTTGATGGCAATTGTGATGTATTATTGGAGCTTTTACCGTGATCAAGTCAAGAAGACCCAGCAGCTAGAGGATTTATATAGTGAATTGCAACTGGCTTATTCGCAAGTTGAAGAATCAGCGGTACGGGCGGAACGCCAGCGGGTAGCTCGGGAACTTCATGATACCTTGACGCAGGGACTAGCCGGCATCGTGATGCAACTGGAAGCAACGGATAGTTTCTTATTAAAGGGTGATCCAGCACGGGCCGAGGAAATTGTCGTCAACACGATTCAAGATGCGCGACACACCTTGCACGAGTCGCGAACCACCCTGACGGATTTACGGGCGACGACGGAAGAAAGCCTGCCGGCGCGACTACAATTAGTTTCTCAGGCGGTGGACAAAAATTACCATTTGAAAGTTGATGTGCATTTGAATCAGGTGCCGGATTATTCGCCGGAGCAGCTGACTGAAATTACGCGAATTGTGACCGAGGCACTGGCGAACGTTGCTAAGCATGCACAAACGGATCAAGCACTAATTCAGGGCGACTGTCACGACCAGATTTTCAAACTCAAGGTGATCGATTTTGGTCGGGGATTTGATATGAAGAATTTTGTGAAGTATAAGAAGGCGGGGCATTTCGGCCTGCAAGGCTTGCAGGAACGTGCTGATCGCCTAGGCGGTGTGTTAACCGTGATTAGCGCGGAAGACGAGGGAACGACGGTGACCTTGACGTTGCCGACGACCAGAAAGGAGTTAGCATGATTAAGCTAGTCATTGTGGACGATCATCAGATCATTCGTGCCGGACTGGAATTGATGTTTGAAACGATGGATGATATTGCGGTGCTTGGGACGGCTGACAATGGGGTGACGGGGTTAGCGCAGATTACCAAGTTGCAGCCGGACCTCGTCTTAACGGATATTCGGATGCCCGAGATGGATGGCATTGAACTAATTAAGCAGCTCCACCAGACCACTCCCAACCTACCAGTCGTTGTGCTGACAACGTTTGACGATCAGCGCCCCATTCAACAGGCGATGCAACTCGGTGCGCGCGGCTTTTTGTTGAAGGATGCGGATCAAGCAACGATTCTGAAGACGATTCGGGGAGCGATGAAGGGGGAGACGTATCTAGAACCAAGCATTGCGGGAAAGGCCTTTACAACCAGCGCCACGACCAACGAGATCGTGTTAACGCCCCGTGAATACGATGTGCTCCGCCAGGTTGCTCAAGGCTTTCATAGTAAAGAAATTGCTGAAACAATTGGGGTCAGTGAGCGCACGGTTAAGGCACATTTGACGAGTATCTACAATAAATTGGGCGTCTTCTCCCGGGCGGAGGCGGTTGCTAAAGCCCTGCAACTACACCTAATTGACTTATAAGCAAATTAAATCGAACGTCCTTTTAAGTTAGCCTACTAACTTAAAGGGGCGTTTTTCTATGCGGCTGAGGCTTGGTTTTTGAATGGAAAACGGCACTTTAACGATTTTTAAGAATAATTATGCAATAAATTCAAAAAATATCTTGATTTTATTCATAAATGGGATTATGATAGCTTCAACATAAAAAGTAAATTTATACATACAATATTTTGCAAATGATTTATTAATCGCTGATGTAGCAGTAATAAGACTAATAACCATTAATTGGTGAATTGAATAAATATGCGAAATAGATGGATGACTGCTAGGGAGGCAATGGTATGAAAAAATGGATTAAAAAAAGTTGGTTGGTCGCAATGGGACTGGTGATGGTGCTGTCAGTGGGCCTAGCTGGGTGTGGTAGCAAGGATCAGGACACTAGCTTACAAAAGGTTAAGGATAAGGGGACGTTAGTTGTTGGGACATCGGCCGATTATGCCCCGTTTGAATTTCCGATTGTCAAGAATGGTAAAAAGCAAATTACCGGGTATGATATTCTGATTGCTAAACAAATTGCTGAGGATATGGGTGTGAAGCTTAAAATTGAAAACACTGAATTTTCATCGTTGATTTCGGATTTGAAGGGTGACAAAATTGATTTGATTTTGTCAGGAATGACCGATACACCGGCCCGTGAAAAACAAGTAGCATTTTCAAAGAGCTATTACACGGTGAACAACTACCTGCTAGTTCGGAAAGCTGATGCTAACAAGTTCAACACCAAGGCGGATACCAAGAACGCTCAAATTGGGGCCCAACAGGCATCAACGCAAGAAGATATTGCTAAGGCCCAAACGAGCGGAAACGTGGTTACTGAAGGATTGGTTACGAGTTTGACGACCGAATTACAAGCCGGCAAGCTAGATGGGGTCGTGGTTGAAAGTGAAATCGCCGATAACTACGTCAAGAACTACCCTGATAAGTATGCGAAGGCCAAATTGCAACTGAAGACGCCAAAAGCTGATCAACACTTGAGTGCGGCCGGCCGGAAAGGCGATAAGAAGTTAATGAAGCAGGTCAACAAGACAATTACTAAGATGCAAAAGAATGGTCAGATGGATAAGGTCTTACAACAGGCCCAAGACATCCAAGCAAAGTATGGTACTGCTAAATAAGCGTATCTGAAAAAGGCCCCACTGGAATTTAATCCGGTGGGGCCTTTTGGTAACTTCATAATTGATATTAAATGTAGGGCGCGTAGTCAACGTTCAGGCGACTGGCAATTGATTCGACTTCTTCGAGGGTGCGGTCGTCAATTTGAATGCCGAGTTGCCGATTTTCTTCGTAGGCGAGGGCTTCTTTATCGCCGGCGACGTAGATCGTTTTGCCGGGGACGGCGGGTAATGAGCGAATATCTTGCAGATACCGCGAGAACTTGTCGATGATCGCGTCCTTGTCACCAAAAATAGCGGGATCAATGGCCACGAAACTTTGGCACGGCCCGACGGAGAGATCCTCAGGGGTGATTTCGTTTGAGACGTTGCCTAACGATAGGATTGAGGTGAAGACTTCAACGATGACTCCCAACCCAAAGCCCTTATGGGATCCGGTATCTTCGGTGACACCGCCTAACGGCGCCAACCCGACGTTAGCATCGGGATCTCGAAGCAGATCAAAGTCGGTATCATCGGTGTGGTCGTAAACGGGCTCTTCTCCGTTTTTGGCGACCCACAGGGCTGGCAGGTCTTTTTCCAGTTTACGGTAGACCTCAATTTTGCCTTGTGGCACCGTGGTGGTAGCAGCGTCAAAAATAAAGGTGTGTGGTTTGGCGGGCATGGCAAATGAAATGGGGTTGGTGCCGACTAGTGCCTTTGTCGCGTGGGTTGGCAGCATCGCGGGGCGGGAGTTACATGATGACATCCCCATTAAGCCTAATTCTGCGGCCATGTTAGCGTAGTAGCCCGCAATGCCGTAGTGGCCAGAATTACGGGTTGTGACGATCCCAATGCCATGCTTTTGTGCTTTTTGAATGGCAATGTTCATGCTATAAATGCCATTCAATTGACCGAGGCCGAAGTGGGCGTCGACAACGGCACTGACGTCGGTTTCCTTAACGATTTCCGGCTTACTGTTGACCCGAATCTTCCCGTTTTGAATAAAGTGGTCGTACATGACCAACCGTTGGACTCCGTGTGATTCAATCCCATGCAAGTCGGTGTAGACTAACATGTCGGCAACTTGATGACTTTGCGCGTCGGAAAAGCCGTATGCCTGATAAATGTTGTAAATTAAGTCGTTAATTTTTGTGCTGTCGTATCTTTTGACCATCTGTTCACCACGTCCGTTTCACTGAATTTGATAAAAACTATGTATCTTGAGTACTGTTACAAATGGTAGTAATCGAACCAGTGATTGTCAATGGATTTTGGGGAATTGACATCAATTATGATGAATAATCACTAGATTAGAATTATCAGGGGAATCTAACCTGTAAAAGAGACCTTGAAAAGGGATTCTTACGGAATACAATGCGATTTTATCGGGATACTGATGAATATGATTAAATAATAATCTTTTTTAGAATCATTCTAGGAAAAATGATTAAGGGTCTTGATTTTTACCGGTGCTCCGATATACTGACAGTAAGAGAATATATCGGATAGTAATGGAAATTAATCTCGCTTAGGTGGATCCATTGAAGGAGGAAGTCAAGTGACTCAAACAATGTTTGATAAGTTGTGGCAACGACACGTTGTTGCTGGCGATGACGGTGAACCGCAACTACTATATATTGATTTACAATTATTACATGAAGTGACATCACCCCAGGCGTTCGAGGGACTGCGCGAAAATCATCGAAAAGTGCATAGTCCGGAGCGGACGTTTGCGACGTTGGACCATAACGTCCCCACGGAGGATATTTTCAACGTTAAGGATGCGATTTCACGTAAGCAGATTGAAACATTACGTGCCAACACGAAAGAATTTGGCATTCGGTTTGCGGATGTCGGGAGTGACGAGCAAGGTATTGTGCATGTGATCGGGCCCGAACTTGGCTTGACCCAGCCCGGTATGACGATTGTCTGCGGAGATTCGCACACGGCAACCCACGGGGCCTTTGGTTCGATTGGATTTGGAATTGGGACCAGTGAAGTAGAACATGTGCTGGCGACCCAAACCATTTGGCAAACCAAGCCCAAGACGATGGGCGTTCATGTTCACGGCAAGCTGCCCCACGGTGTCTATGCCAAGGACATTATTCTTGGTTTGATTGCTCGTGAAGGGGTGGCCTTTGGGACCGGGTACGCGATTGAATACTACGGCGATACCATCGAAGCGCTCAGCATGGAAGAGCGGATGAGCATCTGTAACATGACAATTGAAGGTGGGGCCAAGTACGGAAGTATTCGGCCGGATCAAACAACCTTTGACTATGTTCGGGGCCGTAAGTACGCACCGAAGAACATGGATGCCGCAATTGCCGATTGGCAGACGCTATACACGGATAGCGAAGATGACTTCGATCGGGTCATTGACTTTGACGTGACTACCTTGGCACCAATTGTGTCTTGGGGAACTAATCCGGGAATGGCCGTTCCGGTTGATCGTCCCTTCCCTGAAATTCAAAATGATGATGACAAAAAAGCTTACAATTATATTGGATTGAAACCGGGGCAGACGGCCGAACAAATTCCAATCGAATTTGCGTTCTTCGGCTCATGTACGAACGGGCGTCTATCAGACTTGAAAGTCGCTGCGAATGTTTTGAAGGGGCACCACATCGCACCGGGTGTGACCGCACTAGTGGTACCTGGATCACGGTCGGTCAAGAACGCGGCCGAAAAGCTGGGGTTAGATCAAATTTTCAAGGATGCAGGATGTGACTGGCGTGAACCGGGCTGTTCCGCTTGCTTGGGAATGAATCCCGACCAAGTTCCGGCTGGGGTACACTGTGCTTCAACGACGAACCGGAATTTTGAAGGTCGTCAGGGGGTCGGGGCCCGAACCCACTTAGCCAGTCCCGCAATGGTGGCCTATGCAGCAATCAACGGTCACTTTATTGACATTAGAAAGGTGGCAGACTAATGAAACCGATTGGGCAGATTACGAGTACGGTTGTCGCGGTCATGGATGATAACATCGATACGGATCAGTTGGTACCCAAACAAGCGATTAAGGATACGACGAGAAAAAACTACGGGGATGTCTTGTTTTCCAATCGGCGCTATTTAGGGGATGGTCGTCTGAATCCCGAGTTTGTATTGAATGATTTTAAACATGAAGGCGCACAAATTTTGATTACGGGACATAACTTTGGCTACGGATCATCGTGGGAACACGCGGTGTGGGCCTTGCGAGACTACGGATTTCAAGCCGTAATCGCCAAGGATTTTAATGATATCTTCTATATGAACTGCATTAACAATGGGGTACTGCCCGTTAAACTAGCGGATGAGCAGTGTGACCAGTTGGCGAGTCTCCCAGCCGATCAACCGGTTACGATCGATTTACCCCAACAAACGGTAACGTTCGCGGGGCAGACCGCCCAGTTTGAGATTAATGCTTTTTGGAAGGACCGGCTGGTTAAGGGGATCGATGATATTGAAGCAACCGAGACCTTTGACAATGCAATTAAAAAATTTGAGCAACGGCGTGTTGAAGAATAAGCAGTTGTAAAGACAATGAGATCAATGCAAGCCACTGAAACGGTGGCGAGTGTTGATCTTTTTTTCGGGGCAGAATAACTCAAAAGGCCGCCCTCGTACGTCAACGAAGGCGGCCATATCAGATTTTAATTGAAAGTGACTCCCGGTGATAGCGGATATGTAAGGTGTGGGGGGCACTTTCAGGGGGCACAAGTAATACGCGAGACGGTCGATCAAGCAGGTATTTCAGGAAAGCGACCTGCTCAATGGTTGGTCTGACGATTACTTGTTAGCGGTTAGTATACCGGCAATTGCCGGTGACAACAATCGTTACATTGTAAGGCATACAATTTGGGTAAATTATTGCGTCGTGAAGCCGAAACGTTAACGGATAGCGGGTACTTTCGACTATGATTAAGGTAAACGAATGGTGGGAGGCGACGAGATGAAACGACGGAAAAGATGGCGCATTAGTCCCTACTGGCGACTGCACATGATACTGGCCGTGATTGTCGTCGCAACAATGGTGCGGCAGTTCTTTCTAGGTAACCTAGAGGGGCTCTTCATGTGTCTACTGACCCTCATCTTATTTATGATTCCTAAAACGGTTGAAAAGACGACCAAAATTCAACTGCCAGTGACGTTAGAAATGGTGGTCTTACTCTTCATCTTTGCCGCCGAAATTTTAGGCGAAATTCATAATTTTTACGGGTTGTTCAGATATTGGGATATGAGCCTGCACGTGCTTAATGGATTTTTAGCGGCCGCGATTGGGTTTTCGATGATCGATATCTTAAATCGTGAAGATCGGTTCTACATTCAGATGTCGCCGGTGTTCGTGACCATGGTGGCCTTTTGCTTTTCCATGACGATTGGGGTACTGTGGGAATTTTTTGAGTTTGGCATGGACATCTTTTTCAATATGGACATGCAAAAGGATGCCCTAATTCAAAAGATTGTCTCGGTAAAGCTGAATCCTGCGGGACAAAATAACCCGGTGATTTTAGAGCACATTAAAACGACTAAGGTGCTCTTAGATAACGGCCGGACGGTAACCCTGCACGGTTATTTAGACATTGGTCTGATTGACACGATGAAGGACTTAGCAGTGAACTTTGTGGGGGCTGTTATTTTTTCAGTGTTTGGCTATCTCTACCTTAAAAATCGGGACAAGCACCACTTTGCGGCCCGGTTTATTCCCCAACTCAAGCAATCACGGCGCAAGTAAAAGCAGGCTATCTCTTGGGGTGATAGCCTGCTTTTGGGGGTTAATGATTGTAGTTGATGTAGTTGCGGAGAAAAATTGATTAAATTAGTTGTTGTTTAGAAAGCTAGTTTAGGGGTGTTAATTGTGGTGCTACAACCATTTGTGCGGTTAGCTTAACACGGTTTACGATGAAAAGTGGGAATTTAAACCGAGATTTAGATTAATTTAAGGGATTTAATTTTTTGTTAACTATTGTAGAATAGAGACGAGTAATGGTAACGAAATGACACGTGGAGGTTGAACATGACAAAGTTGTACTTGGTACGTCACGGCGAAACGATTTTTAATCGGATGCAAAAGATGCAGGGGTGGGCGGATTCACCGCTCACTGATAAGGGATTCGCCGACGCCACTCGAGCAGGAAAACGGTTGGCCGATGTACCATTTGCGGCCGTATATGCGTCAGACATGATGCGTGCGATTCGGACCGCGAAGGAGATTGTCCACCAAAGTCATACAAATGCGCAGGCTGACGTCACGATTAATCCTGATTTTCGGGAAGTAAACTTTGGGTCTTTTGAGGGCCTTGACCGACAAGCAACTTGGGCGCAAGTGGGAAAGCCCCACGGATTTACAAGTAAGGCGGAGATCCTGCAGGCGACGAGTCCGGAAACGGCCCGAGACTGGATGAAGGAAGCTGATCCCCGCCACGCGGCGGAAAATACGACGGAACTATGGCAACGACTGCGGCATGGTCTAGCGTTATTTGAGGACCAACAGGAGCACAATATTCTCTTGGTCACCCATGGTACGCTAATTCGAACGATGGTGGCTAAGTTTGGTGATCAAAACGTGGCTAAATTGGCGGTGCCGGAGAATGGTAGTGTGACGACGATGGTGTTTACGCCAGCGGGCTGGCAGATTGAACGCTACAATATTACTGAATAGAATAACGACGGAACTGCGATTTGAATCGTGGTTCTTTTTTATTAAACTTGTATATCAGTTTAATGAGACAGATAGCGGCTTAAAATACGAAACCGCTTACTTATCGAACTATTTTTGCATCGTGAAAGAAACAATGAAAACGGAGATTAATAAGCTTTCATTGCCGACTTTCATTTGCAAAACGGTTACATGATTTCGAAAGCGTTTTCTACAAAAATCTTGATTTTGTGAAATAAATAATAAATGACAGTTAGTATCCGCTTTTATTGTTAAAAAATATTGATATAACAAGACTTCTAGACAAAATACAAACTGAACGAAGCTGAATGAGCAAAAATAACTAGTATACAAGGATGGTAGAAGATGCTATAGTATAAAACCGTTGAGAAAAACTGATGAAGACTAGTGTTTGTGGCTGATGACTTGAAGATTTTTCGGGAAACAAGTGATCGAAACATGAAAATGAACATTCCAAGTGAGCCTGAATGTTGAATCTAGTTTGAGTTAGTCAAAAGAGAAATTAATGATTAATTGGCATAGGGGAGAATTGAAATGAAGAGTTTAAAGAATGCATTATTAACAACGGCTGCTGTTAGCTTTGGGTTATTCGGTTTAGCGGGGACGGCAAACGCCTCTTCGTTCACCCAGTGTGCTGCTTCGATCCAAACCGAAACGGCTAAGGGTGTGGATGCTCAAATCGCTGCTTCAAAGAAGTTTACTTGGCATAACATTGCTAAGAATTATGCGGATGCTCAAATGGCCAATGCGCGTGTTGCAACAGCACATGTGTCGAGTGCCCATGGAATCACCTGGCATAAGGTTGCCAAGAACTACGCGGATGCTCAGACGGCGAATGCCCGCGTTGCGACAGCTGAATCAAAGCATAGTGCTGCTAGTTGGAAAGAATTTGCGCGTGCTTATACATCAACACAAACGGCGAACGCCCGTGTTGCCACAGCACAGGCTTCTCATAAGAGTGCGCTTAGCTGGCACACTTTTGTAAAAGACTATGCGGCTGCCCAAACAGCCAATGCTGAAATTTCGACGTTCAAGAACTCCGCTGCTGCTAAGCACAATAACTTGAGCTGGAGCAATATTGCCAAGAATTATACAGATGCGCAAAGTGCCACAGCGCGTGCTGCAATGGCACAACAAAAGAGCAGTGCCCGTCAAAAGTTGAACTGGGACACGACTGCCGCAGTTACCACACATGAAGAAGCTTAATTAACTGAATTTTAAGAGGCTGGGAAAAATTCCCAGCCCTTTTTTTTACGCTAATCACTGCCTGCCTTATCAGCAGGTGTTATCCCAGTTCACCGACGAACAAATTAGCGCGATCGCTGCAACTTCACACACCATGGGGCCGTTAAAATAGACTAAATCATCGGTGATATTTTTTTGATTTTGGCCGCGAAGACATAGTTTTGGCTGAGCAGCGTTAGGAGCAGGTACGCGATGGACGTCGAACTCGTGCCGTGGATGAAGTGAATCATCAGCAGATGGAGCGCCAATGTAATGAGCCACATGCCGATGGTTTTGAGGTTGCCCTTACGAAAGTATTGGTGATTAGTTTGCCAAATATCTAGGGTAGCGGCCCGCAGAAACCCCATTGTGATCGCAAAAACGGCCAACAGCGTTAGTCCACTTAGGGTTAGGGCATTGAGCTTGAGGGTGCCATGTTGGACGCTGGTAACGATTTGAATGACGCCGATGAGGCCAATGATAACGTAAAAGAGCAGGTTAGTACGTTGTCGAAGTGTGCGGGTGCGCAATTGCATGCGGACGATCCAAATGAAGAAAAGCAGACCTAAAAAGCCATCGAGTACGAGTTGCATGTGAATTAATCTCACTTTCTTGAGTAATATGGCCCATCATAGGTGAGAAAGTGGGATTTGTCCATTGGTTTTTTAATGACTTTCTTATCGTAATCGTATCCGTTGTGTTTGAAATCGATTACATGGTATGCTTGCGCTGAAGAAAGATGGAGGCGAGAATACGAATGAAACATGTAATCTTAGACTGTGATCCGGGGCATGATGATGTCTTGGCCCTGATGATGGCACTATATCAAACGCACGATCTCGACGTCACCGGAGTTGTGACGACGGCGGGCAACCAATCATTGAGTAAAGTTACCCATAATGCGTTTAATGTGCTCCGTTACCTGCACCGGGATGTGCCATTGGTGGCCGGAGAAAGTGGGGCCTTGTTGGCGAGTCAAACGACAACTGGAGATGGGGATGCGATTCATGGACAGTCAGGTTTAGGCGGCTTTGAATTTCAGGAGAACACGCAGTGGCAAAGCCAAGTTGACCATGATTATCTGCATTTTTACCGAGGAGAACTTAGTGCGGGACCACGAACCATCATTGCAACGGCACCACTTACCAACGTGGCAATGGTCATTAAAAGTATGCCGGAGCTCGTTAAAAATATTGAAGAAATTTCATTAATGGGTGGTGGGCTACACCACGGAAATATTACGCCAGCGGCCGAATTTAACATTTATGCGGATCCAGAGGCAGCCAAAATCGTATTCAATGCCGGTATTCCGATTACCATGAGTGGCCTAGACGTGACGGAAAAGGCCTTTTTAACGGCAGATGAAATTCGGGCACTGGGTCATGGAACGGGTAAAGCGACGACCATGGTCTATCATCTACTCGATTTTTATTCGCATTATTTTACGCAACAGCGTGTGGATGAAATGCCGTTGCACGATGTTTGTGCGGTTCTGGCGTTAACCAATCCTGAAATGTTTACCAGTATTCAGACGGTTGTCGATGTTGAAACAAACGATGGTATTGCAAAGGGCCAGACCATTGCCGATTTACGGGTTATTCAAGACGCTCAGCAGACCAAGAATGTAACGGCACTGCTGTCGATTGATCGGCAACTATTTAAGGAAGCACTCCTCAAAATGCTCGCCCATTTTGACGCCGATCTTGCGTAAATCAGCTACGATCATCATGTGTTAATTTAATCGACACGTGTTATAATGAACCCAAATTAATGCCTTGGGGAGGCAAGCAAGATGACCGACTTACGAATTAAACGCACAGAAACCGCGATCCAAACCACTTTTGTGAAGCTGGTTAATGAGGATGGCTTTGAATCGGTAACCGTGACCAAGATTGCCCAAGAAGCCATGATTAACCGTCTCACGTTTTATAAGCACTACACCGATAAATACGATCTGGCGCAGACGATGATTGAAAACTTTGGTCGGATGTATGAGCAAGTAATCAAGAAGCGGCTTGAGCTGAGTCGGGAAAATCAATCTTTTAAAGATATCTTGGAAGCCATGACGCCAGAACTAAATGCATTATTTGTGAATCGCCAAGATGAGCTGAGGGCGTTACAAAGTATTCAGGTGGGCGCGCTAACCCTGAATAAACGACTCGAAGAAATTATTGGGATGTACATGCCCCAAATCGTGAAACATGAGGTGCCGCCACTTGAAAAAGCACTGTTAGTGGCGCTGTTGGCTAATATTTTGAACTACGTCATTGAAGAGCAACACGTCCCCGACTATCGGGAGTTGCAGCAAACGTTGGCGGATGTCCAAAACGTCATTAAATAACACTAGCGGTGCGCCGAAAGTTGGCGTACCGCTAGTGTGTTTTTGGATTAAAAAAATGTTCTAAATAAAGGGTTCCAGGCACCGGGTTATACCGGTAGGCGTCAATAGGGACGAACCCCATGGCGTGATAGAGTGTTTGGGCACCGGTCATCGTGGGTAGGGTATCTAGGCGGACGGACTGGTAGTCGAGATGCTGGGCCTGAATGAGTAACCGAGAAATCAATTCGCGGGCAATTCCAAGATGGCGATAGGCGGGTACCACATAGAGTCGTTTCATTTCGGCGATCGGGCCGTCAAACTGGTGGAGGGCAACAATCCCGGCTGGGTGGTGATCGATGTGTGCCAGTAAAAGAATGCCATGGGGACGATTGTATTCGGTGGCAAGGTGTTGCATTTCCTGATCAAAGTTCTGGAAGTCTAGGTTGAGATCGAGCCCTTGGGCGTATTGTAAAATAAGCTGACGAGCCACTTGAAATTGAGCGTCAGTGTGGGCGATGGTGTATTGAACGATGGGCATAAGTATCAGATCTTTTCGTAAGAATTAAGTTTTAGTTATTGTCGCGCGAACCACCCCAAAAAGCAACTCAGATTAGGGTTTAGGTAGAACTATGCGTTAATATAACGAAACAGTCATTAAGAAATCGTCACTTTTCTAAAGTAATTCTCAGGGAAAAGGTCATGATTCATTCATAGTTTGTGCCGGCTGGTGTTCACAATCGGAGGGTATGATAGGATCATACACTTAAGGAGTGAGAAGTTATGTTATTAGATCAAGACCAAAAAATTAAAAATATTATTGCCGCTCAAATCGTGAAAGTCTTTTATCCCTTCGTCATTGCAAAAACTGAAACCGGCGAATTAGTGAATGTTAATCTATCTTCCCAAGAAAAAGGAGATCCATTATTCTGGGAATCAATCAAACGGGTGTTGGAATCCAGTTTATGGGTTCCAGTTGGTAAAAATTATCATCAATTATTAGATTATGGCTGGGTTACCTATCCAGAGGCAAGTTAAAGTAAAACTGCGAATCAGATTATTATGGTTAATCTGGTTCGCAGTTTTTTATTGGATGATGTGATGAAAACGGGGGTTGCCGGCGGTTTATGTGATTTTTTCATTTTAAATTAATTTTTCTATCCTTTTTTGCCACGCTCATTTTGACTATGCTGGATTGCGAGTTAATTTGAGAATAATGATTGGCAAAGACGTGGGAGGAATTTTATGTGTGGGTTTGTTGGATCGATTCATAACGATAACAGCGAACAGCGGGAGCGATTAACAGATATTAAGCAAATGAATCAGCTGATCTATCACCGGGGTCCGGACGATGAGGGTTACTTTGACAACCAAGATATTACGGTTGGATTTCGGCGGTTGAGTATCATTGATTTACAACACGGTAAGCAGCCGCTAGCGGATCAGCAGCAACGTTACTGGGTGGTGTTTAATGGTGAGATCTATAACTATATTGAACTACGAGATGAACTGAAGCAACTGGGATACCACTTTGCGACGGATAGTGATACAGAAGTCCTCTTAGCAGCCTACCAGCACTATGGTATTCAGTTATTAGACCATTTACGGGGGATGTTCGCATTTGTGATTTGGGATACCCAGACGCACGAAATTTTCGGCGCCCGGGATCAATTTGGGATCAAACCCTTTTATTTTGAGCAACAAGACGACAGTATTTACTTTGCGTCGGAGAAAAAGGTGTTTGCTCAAATTAATGATTTTCAGGATATTAGTGAGGAAGCTTTACAAAATTACATGACGTTTCAGTACGTTCCCGGGGCCCAAACTTTGAATCAAAGTGTGAACGAACTCTTACCGGGACACTACTTTATCAAGCGACCTCATCAGGATATTCAGGTGAAAAAATACTTTGATGCGCAGTTTAAGCCGCACAAGGTTACTTCGACGACGGCATTGATGGCCGAACTGCAGCAGACACTAACGGCGAGTGTTGCTTGCCACATGCGTTCAGACGTGCCGGTCGGGGCCTTTTTATCGGGTGGAATCGATTCATCGATTATTGTGGCCCTTGCCAGTCAACTGCATCCCCACCTGAAAACTTTTTCGGTGGGATTTGAACATCCTGGGTACAGTGAAATTGATCTCGCGAAGGAAACGGCCGCCATGCTCGGGGTGGAAAATATTAGTCGGGTGATCACACCAACGGACTTCATGACAGAATTCACTAAGTTTGTGTACTACATGGATGATCCGCTGGCAGATCCCGCGGCGTTTGCGCAGTATTTTTTAGCCCGGTTGGCGCACGAACATTGCAAAGTGGCCCTGACTGGCGAAGGCGCCGACGAGTTGTTTGGCGGCTACCGTATTTATCACGAGCCAAAGTCACTACAGTGTTTTAATTGGATTCCCCAACCGCTCAAGACGATGCTACATGCATCGGTGGCGCAGTTACCGCCAACGATGAAGGGACGCAACTTTTTACTGCGGGGAACGACGCCGTTGGAACACCGCTTTATCGGTAACGCGAAGATTTTTAATGAACAAGAAAAGGCCCAGCTATTGAAACAGTACGATCAGCATTTTCCGTTTTATCAGGCGGTCAGTTCGGTTTATCAACGCAATCACCAGCTCGATGCGATTACCCGGATGCAAGATGTGGATATGCATACTTGGCTGCCGGGTGATTTATTACTGAATGCGGATCGGACCTCGATGGCGTCAGGATTGGAACTGCGCACGCCGTTTATTGATCGACAGGTCTTTAGCGTCGCGCAAAAAATTCCAACTAATTTACGGGTGGCGCATGGGACCACGAAGTATATTTTACGTGAGACGGCAAAGGCCTTTTTACCAACCGGCATTGTAGATCGGCAAAAGTTGGGATTTCCCATTCCCATCCGTGTGTGGCTCAAAAATGAGCTTCACGACTGGGCCGTGGACATGATTCAAACGGCCAATGTGGATCAGTGGCTCGACAAGGCATACTGCCTACAGCTTCTCGATGAACATTGCCAGGGCCGTCGGGATAATTCACGCAAAATTTGGACGATTTTAACGTTTATTACTTGGCACCGGGTATTTGTGGAACGGACTGCGAGTTAATATTTAAAAGAGCTCATCACGACCGAATCGTGATGGGCTCTTGTTATGCACTATGGGGGAGTTGTGAATATGGAATGAACGCTTCGCCAGTAGCTGCGCTCAGTTGTTTCTGAAGCCAGTAGGTATCGTACCCCTTACCGTGTTTAAAACCGACTTGCTTGAATGTACCGACTAACTCGTAACCGAGATGCTGATGAAAAGCAAGGCTTGCCAGGTTCTCACCGGTCACGCAGGCTAATAAACTTGTGACGTGTTGAGTTGCCAGTTCTGTTTCTAAAGCTTGATAAAGCTGACGGCCAACGCCCTTGCCTCTGGCGGCTTTGTCCGTATAGATACTGGTCTCGACGGTCCAGTCGTAGGCGGCCCGTGGACGATAGCGGTGAGCGTAGACAAATCCGAGAATTTGCCCGTCGTCATCTTCTGCGACTAAATAGGGATAGTCGGCTAAAACCTCAGCGATGCGGTCCGCAAACTCGGAGACGGTCGGGACGGTGAGTTCAAAAGAAACCGCCGTATCCGTAATGTAAGGACGGTAAATTTTAAGTAACGCAGCAGCGTCACTAATGCGTGCAAGTCTGATATGCATGGCATGACTCCTCGATTCTGAAAAAAGTAATACGGATATTATACACGAATTGTTGGAAAAGTGTCCCTAAAAAAATCCGAAAATTGAAATTAAATTTTAGTTTGACTACACGAACATATGTTTGTATAATCTAAGGGTGAAAGGGAACGTGATCGGTGATTATTTTGAGGTGACTATGATGGATTATGGCAACGAACCACACGGGTTGTATTTTATGATAGATAATAAATCTTTTTATTCTAGCGTTGAATCGGTTGAAAGAAAGCTCAATCCACTGAAATCCATATTGGTTGTTGTATCGATGACGGCCAACACAGGGGCGGGCTTAGTTTTATCTGCCTCGCCGATGGCAAAAAAACTATTTGGTATCACGAACGTTTCTCGTGCTCGGAATCTTCCTAAGGATCCTCGTCTAATTAAAGTTGCGCCTAGAATGAACCTATATATTCATCGCAACATCCAAATTAATCATATTTTTCAACAATTCGCGGCACCTGAGGATATTGTGCCGTATTCAATCGATGAAAGTTTACTCCAGATGCAGCATTCTTGGCGACTATTCGGTAAAACACCACGGGAAGTCGCACGAAAAATTCAATTAGAAGTAAAACGGCAATTAGGACTTTACGTTACTGTTGGGATTGGTGAAAATCCGACGCAGGCTAAAGTCGCATTGGATCTAGTCGCGAAGCATGATTTTGACCTGTTGGGTGACTTGAATTATGAAACGTATCCCCAAACTGTTTGGCCGATTACTGAACTAAATCAAGTTTGGAGTATTGGGTCTCGGACGGCGAGCCACCTGAATCGCATTGGCATTCACTCAATGAAAAACTTAGCATATGCGGATCCGTATCAATTAAAGGATGAGTTTGGCCTCATGGGAGAGCAATTATTTGCCTTGGCGTGGGGGATTGATCGAACTGATGTACATAAGTTGGTGAAGATTAACGATAAATCATGGGGAAACTCGCAGGTACTCCCTAGCGACTATACTGTGCGCGAAGAAATCGAATTGGTGATCAGTGAAATTGTGGATCAGACCAGTTCACGAATGAGACATCATCAACAACTCGCAGGGTGTGTCGCACTCTCCATTGGTTTTGGCTATGCTAGCGCTGAAGATGATGGCCGCCAGGGATTTTCAAGATCCATGCGTATTGATCCAACGGATAATAGTCGTGAGCTGTTTGGTTATTGTCGCAAGCTGTTCGAAGATCAGTGGAATGGTGAAGTTGTCAGAAATGTTGCGGTTTCGCTAAGTCGATTGACCGACAATAGTGGCTTACAACTAGATTTATTTCAAGAACCAGAAAGACAAATTAAGACGGCAGCCACTGATGCCGTGTTGGATCGCGTACGCGACCGTTTCGGCAGTACAGCCGTGTTTAAAGCAAAAAATTTAAAAAAGGGTGGGACTTTTTTACAACGCGCTGGGCTGGTGGGTGGACATAACGGTGGAAATGTATTTGATTAGTGAGGTGAACGTAATGAAACACAAATATGGACCAATTGACCAAATGAAGGATGATCATGCCGCGCAACAGTTTTTCAAGAATGACTATGAAGAGCGAGGAATGCTGAAATGGCAAGGTTTTTTTAAGTGATCACACTAGCTCTATCAAGAAGGATCAAAAGAAGGCCATTGCGGAGATAGTCAAACCGCAGCAAACTAATCAAGAAATAGAAGCGCTTCTTTTTAGAGCACTTGAGTATCAATATCAGGTGCATATCCAATTGAGTGAGTTACAGCAGGGCGAAACGATAGCTAGTGTGACAGGGTACGTAAAGCAATTAGAGTGCATCCGAGTTCTTATTCAAGTAGATCATAATCGGATACATGAATGGGATTTGAGTCAAATACGAAACGTACAATTGTGTCCCACCAATAAAATCAAATGGTCATGAATTTATTTTTGATATGAGAAATAGCACGTCAAAATCCCGCAATTCAGTGATCACTGAGTTGCGGGATTCCTATTATTCTGTAATGTAGTCTAACAGCCGATTTATTACTATCTGATTTTCGGATGGCACACGGCATGCCAAAATTTGCTGCGGTGTTTGGTGCAACTTATTTTCTTGCACGTATTGCGCATCATTAGCGACAATGGTGCGCACGTCATCTGGTAGTGGCTCAAGATGAAACTGCAAGCCAATAACACGGTGATTCATGACAAACCCTTGGTTGCGTACTAGATCGCTGGAAAACAGCCAGTGAGCTTCATCTGGGATAGCAAATTGCTCTTCGTGCCAGTGTAAAGCCGTGAGTTGTTTTGGTAAATCGGGAATGATAGTACTTTGGCGATAGACAGGTGCCCAGCCCACTTCTTTAGCTGCCGCTTTAGTAACGGGATATCCAAGCGTCTTGGTAATTTGTTGTGCACCGTAGCAGGCACCAAACATCGGTTTATCCGTATCAAGCATAGTTTGAATTAGGACTCGTTCTGCAGTAATCCAAGCTAGGTTATCATTGGGGCTCATTGGACCACCGAGTAAGATTAACATATCGACACTATCAGCTTCAGGTAAGATACCAAATTGATACGGATGATAAATGGTAATTTCGTGTCCGTGTTCGTGTGCCCAGGTGTAGATTGCTCCAGGGCCTTCATTCGGGGTATGTTGCAGGATACTTATGCGCATATTCGCCTTTCCATCAACGGCAATGTTGTTCTAGGTATCGCCTGCAAGTACCTAAGATAGGTTTATTTTAGCACCGTTGGGACGTTATTTCACGGTGATGATTCCTAAATCGATCATCGATTGTGCTGTGGCAATGATGGCTTCTTTAGCTGATCGAGGGTGCCATCCTAGTAACTGAACGGCTTTATCATTTGAAGTTGCAGCATAGGTGCCTGCGACTGAGGCTACCATTTTGAGCATGGGATTTGTTTTGGCGGCGAGTTTTAAGGCTGGCGTCGGAATCTCGTGTTTGGGTAGTTTTTTAGAAAAGGTGGGAAATGCAGTTCGTAATATATTGGCTACTTCCAGCATTGAGAGTGTTTCACCAGTGGTCGCAAGAAAGCGTTGACCAGCAGCCTCTGGGCGTGTCATTGCGAGTAGATGTAAGCTAGCAACATCGCGGACATCAACATAACCAGAATCAACTTTAGGTACTAGGGGTGTTTGGCCAGTCATCATTTCCTGAATTTGAATATTTGAATGGGAGTAGTCATTTGCTAGTACCGGTCCCATAACGGCGACGGGATTAACAGTCGCGAATTCTAATTTGGAACTATCATTGGCGATGAACTCCCAAGCGGCGCGTTCTGAGAGTGTTTTTGATTTTTGATAGGCGTGAACACCGGGCTGGGTGAGGTCGGACCAGACTTCTTCGGTGAAGGGCGTTTTCTGGTGCCGATGACCTGCGAAAATGGCACCGTAGGCGGAGGTCAGTACGACGCGCTTAACATCGTGACGGCTGGCAGCACGCAGTACATACAAGACACCTTGTATAGCTGGATCGATCATTTCAGACTCGTTCTTAAAATTTAACGTCGGTGTTGGTGAAGCCGGGTGAATGACATAGGTGGCACCCGAAATGGCAGTATCCCAATGAGCTTCATTAGTGAGATCCGCCGCTATGAAACTTAGATCGGTTAATTTTTGAATGCCAGCTTGATGTAACATTGACTCGATCAAAGGACGTTTTTTTTCAACATCACGAACGGTTGTCCGGACAGCATAGCCTGCTTGGAGTAACTGAGCAATAATATGACTGGCAATAAATCCTGAACCACCGGTAACAACAACTAATTTTTTGGACATTTTGTTCTCCTTCTTTTGCTTGAGATAGTTGTAACGTCAGTGACAATAATGTACACTGCCTGTAAGCTCGTCACAAGCGTTATCAGGGCATCTGTGACAGAATGGAGAAGGTGTAATGGCAGCTACTAAACATGCGCAACTGATCCAAAAGGATTCACAAGATTATCTTACGGAAGCGTTATTTCAATTGTTGGAGAAAAAGTCTCTGGAGGAGATTAAGGTGACAGAATTGGTTACACGCGCCGGCGTTAGTCGGATGGCCTTTTACCGGAATTATCAAGGATTAGAAGACATTATACGACAGTATTTCGCACCTAAATTGAGTCGAATGTTTGATAATGTTATTTTTCAAAAATCGGCCACCATAAAATTACAAGATATGCAGACGTTTTTCGATGAGTTTGCAGCGCAATTACGGTTATCCACGCAACGTAACTATGAGTACTTAATACGCGATTTATTTACTGAAAATATGAGTCATTACTATGAAAATTGGACTGGTTTGGATCCAGTTAAGCAGCGATATTGGAGTGTGTTCATGACCAATGGTGTTTATGGTATCTGGCGTGAATGGATGTTATCTGGTCAAAGGGAACCATTGGCGAATCTCCATAAATTAATTAAGACGCTTCAGGATACGACTGAGTTGGCACTAAAACAGAGATGAGGGGTATTTCTAAATGACAGAATCATGGCGCAAGACGGATAAAAAATTGTACTTTCCAAAAGGGGTTGAACAGGTGACGGTTCCGGCCACTAACTATATTGCATTAACGGGTGTCGGAGATCCTAATCACCCGGCGTTTTCTGCTAATATCACGACGCTATACTCAGTAGCTTACACCTTGAGGTTTGCACTCAAAGGCGGTGCGGCTGGTGAACCATACGTGTATACCGTTTATCCGTTGGAAGGGGTGTGGACGACTACCGACGGATCACGAGGAGCAAATTTGAATAAAGCTGCATTGGCATACCGGTTAATGATTCGTCAACCGGCTCAGGTAACGACCGCTCTATTTGAGGCGGCAGTGGCTACGGCGACCAAGAAAAAAGGATTAGCAGAGTTAGCCAACGTCACATTTGAACAATTCCCCGAAGCGGCGGCTGTACAGGCACTGCACGTGGGAAGTTTTGATACGGAGGGAGAGACTTTTGCCAAAATGGATGCGTATTTAACTGAAAATAACTTAAGGCGTATTCCGGTTGTCGATCAGTATTGGCATAGGGAAATCTATCTGTCTGATTTTAGGCGTGTCGAAGAAGCTAAGCGTAAGACACTGTTGCGGTATCGGGTACAGAACTAGTCATCGGAAGAGTCAGGGCGATGACGCGGTTAGTAAGTTGTAATAGTCGAATTTTATATATTTGGAATTATAAAATTGTGATAAAATAAACGTTGTCTGATCTTGATGAAATCAGACAACGTAATCGGTATGCGGATTATATCCTAATCCAAATATTCTCTTAGAGGACCTCACTCATGTAGTGGGGCCCTCTGTTAGTTTACAGAAAATCATGAATTAATTTAATAAAGAAGATGACCAGAACGATCAAAATCAGTGGCTTAGCAACACTTGAGCCACCGCGTTTAAAGTAGCGAGCGCCCAAAAAGTTACCTGCAATTCCAAAAATGCCGGCTACGGCACCCAAGAGAAGAATGACTTTACCACTGAATAAAAAGACGGTGAGACTCGTGATATTTGTCGTCAGATTGATCACCTTGGTGGTACCAGCTGCGAGGTTCATGGGCAGTTTAGCCAGCCCGGTTAGGCAAAGCAGCAGGAACGTCCCGGTTCCGGGACCGTAGAAGCCATCGTAAATTCCTAGGAAAACCGCAATAATGAGTGTGAGTCCGAGCTGACGAGGGGCCAGCTGATCGGTGAGTAACCCACCGGCACTCAACGCGTTTTTCTTGAATAGGAGGTAAATGGCGGTGAGCGGTAAAATAATGAGTAAGATAATGCGAAAGTAACTATCGGAAATGTGGAGCGCTAATTTTGCACCGATGGTCGAACCAACGAGGGCGGACGCAATGGCAACGAGCGAAAGTTTGAGTTTCATGTAGCCACTACGTGCAAACTGGAGGGTGGACACCGTCGTTCCCATGGCGGAGGACAGCTTGTTGGTACCGATACAAAAATGAATTGGCATACCCGTCATAATGTAGGCGGGCAATGAAATGAGACCGCCGCCCCCGGCGATAGAATCCACAAAGCCGCCTAGAAAGACTAAGGGACAAACAATTAAAAAGGTCGTTAAACTAATCAAAGGTCGTACTCCTCTCAAATAACATAAACTTAGAGTAGCACGCCGGCAGTATAAAAGATAAGATATATAATATATTCAAGCTATAAATATTATTTATGGAGGACGCCATGTTTAATATCAGTGATTATATTCTAACGATTGTGGCACAAGGGACGTTTTCTCAGGCGGCTAAGCAGCTCCATATTTCTCAACCCGCGCTGAGCATTGCGGTTAAAAAATTGGAAACTCAAATTGGTCAACCGCTCTTTGACCGGGGACAAACACCGCTTGCACTGACGACGGCGGGAGAATTATACGTGGCTAAAGCTCGTCAGGTGGTGGCCCTCGAAGAATCGTTAACGGATGACTTAACTCATTTGGAGCACCGCCTCACTGGCAATCTGACAATTGGTGGCGCGTTTATTTCGGTGACTTATTTATTACCGCCACTGCTTCGTCGGTTTCATGAACAGTTTCCGAATGTGCAACTTACCGTACTAGAAGCCCCGTTTCCAGACCTGCCACGACTATTACGAGATCGCCAAATTGATTTGGCGGTTGATACGGATTTGGTGCTGAATCCGCAGATCAATAGTGTGAAACTTTTTGAAAATCACGTTTTATTGGCAGTGCCGGATCACCTCATCACAGACGTCACCATATTGACCAAGGGCTATCAGTACGCTGATATTCTCGCCGATCAGCACATTCAGGCGCCACAAAGAGTTGCCCTAGCAACGTTTGCGCAGCTACCGTTTGTACTGATGACGCCATCCAATGAAATTGCACAGCGGACAGCACCATTATTTACGGCGGCCAATTTTAAACCAACCACCGCCATGATTGTGAATCAACAAATTAGCGCCTACGAGTTTGCCCGCCGAAACTGGGGTGCGGCCTTTGTAACGGATACGTTGATCAAGCATAGTACACCGGTTACGGGCATGCATTTTTATCGAATTGAAAGTGTGGAACAACCCCGCTACGTGGCAGCATCGTATTACAAGCAGGAATACCAGTCCCAACGTCTGCAGAAATTTATTGCGGTTGCCCAACAGTTTTATCATTAAAAGGTCCCACGGGAACGCCATTATTGACGTACCTGCGGGACCTGTTTTAATGAAACGTGAGGATGAATTTGGTACCGGTGGGGTGTTGATTTTCAATCGTGATTGTACACTGGTTAGCGTCCGCGAGTTGTTTAGCGATGGCCATTCCTAACCCAGTTCCCGGAATCGTTCCGCGGGTATCACTGCCCCGATAGAAACGTTCGAAAATATGGGCCTGATCTTCGGCACTGATTCCCGGACCCTGATCCGTGACGGCAACCTGCGTCCCCTGATTCGTACGTTGTAAGGTGAGTGTGATGGTACTAGTTACGGGTGAATATTTCCCAGCGTTGCTCAAAAAGTTGGTAATAATTTTTTCAATGCTTGGCGCATGGGCGGTAACCGTTATGCCCGCCGGAATCTGAGTGATGAGGGATTGTTGCAGAACGGGCGTCATTTTTTGAGCGAGGGTCTGTAAGGCGGCACTCAAATCAAACGGTTGCTGATCATAGGTGAGGCGATCGGCCCGCGATAGGGCCAAGAGGTTTTCAACGAGGGCCTGCATCTGATGTGATTCGTCATCGATATAGTCAATCGAATGCGGAACAATTTCGGGATGCGCATCACCGCGCCGTTTAATGAGTTGGGCATGGCTGCGAATCGTGGCGATGGGGGTCCGAAGTTCATGGGCGGCGTTTGAAACGAAGAGCTTTTCCTTTTCAGTTTGATCGTAGAGCTGTTGAAGTAAGCTATTAAAGCTGGTGGTGAGGTTCGTGACCTCGGTGGGTTTTGTCGGTACGGATAGCTGAATTTCATTTTTAATACCGTGCTCGTTCACCTGTGAGGAGATTTTGTGAACCTGATCGGTGAGACGCTCTAGGGCTTCGGTCAAGCGGTTGGCAATCGAGCGAATGTAGAGCGGACTAATCAGCAGGGTGATGACCAGAATAATGACGGTTACGATAATCACATGTTCGAGAATTTCTAACTGGCTGCCTAATTTAGTCCAGAGTTGATACTTGATTCCCCGTGCATGGCCGGACGCGTAGTAGACAAAGCCGTCACGATTACTATAGTAGAGGTGATCAATAAACGGAATTTTACGAATCTTGGATTCTAATAGGTCGTCCGTATCCGGTGAGTAGTAGTTTTTAACCTTTGCATCTCGACGCATGTTGGTTACGTGAACGTAGCTGGTACTGGTATCCATGGTGCTATTGTTACGCCAATTCTCCCAATCGTCATCCCCATCGATCACCGTCTTTTTTAGGCTTGTAATGATATGGGTGGTGTTGGTTTGGCTAAGTTCCAATAACTGGTGGCCCACTGCGACAACGGTTGCCAAACTGGAGATGAGCATAATGACGATAATGAGCGCGGTGAAACTTCGGAGCATGATGGACGAACTGTTTTGGGATAGGCTGTTTTTTTTGTTCATGGGCAATTTCCTTACTGATTCAGCGACAAGGAGTACCCAACACCCCGCGTAGTGTGGATGAGCTTAGGCTTGCCGTCAAATTTATCGATTTTATTGCGCAAATAGCGGATATAGACATCGACCACGTTGGGTTGTCCTTCGAAATCGACGCCCCACACGAGGTTGAGTAGCTCGTCACGGGTGAAGGTTTTGCCGACGTCCTTGAACATTTCGTGAAGGAGATTGAACTCTCGCTGAGTGAGCTGAATGTTGTGTGAGCCACGGATAACTTGGCGTTTAGTCGCGTCGAGGGTCAGATCATCAAGGCGATAAAGACCATTTTCCGGTGTTCCAGTCCCCATTCGCGGCCGCCGTAAAACGACCTGCATGCGGGCGAGTAGTTCTTCGGTGTCAAACGGTTTGGTGACATAATCATCGGCTCCGCCTAACAGTCCCGCGACTTTATCACCCGTGTAATCACGAGCAGTGAGCATGATGACGGGGACATCACTTTCCTTACGAATTCGGCGTAAGACCCCGAGTCCATCGAGTTTTGGGAGCATCCAGTCCAGCACTACGAGGTCGATATCGGGCAGGTGACTCAGAAAGGTGGTGACCGCACTTTCACCATCAAAGGCAGAAATGACCTGGTAGTCTTCAAACTGAAATTCAGTGGTGAGCGAATCAACCAAGCCACGTTCGTCTTCCACGAGTAATACTGTGTTTGTCATTTGCTTTGGAACTCCCATCGTTAGTTTGTTTTCTATGTAAGTTGGTCATGGGTGGCGATACAGTGTTGTAACACTGATATTAGAAAGGAATATCCCATGACCAGATTTAGCGTACTACGTGCGTTTCACCGGTTCAAGTAGTGTGATCTGAGGATTTTCTGTGAAATTCTCATTTTACGCATGACTTGGTTGTGCTTCTTGGTCCCGTAAGGTGCAGTAGAAATTAGCAAAGGTGAGACTGAAGTAGGGTTGGACGTAGAGAAGTGCGATCCCGCACGTAATGATAACGAGTAGCATCCACCCGATGAAACTCAGACTGAGAATAAAGTAGTCCATTTTGTGTCCGTTCATCAAGTAACGACTCTGGGTGATGGCATCGAGATATGAGATCCCATGCCCATGATCTAGGGCATCGCGGTAAATATAGTAGGCCTGTGAGTAGGCAATGGATTTCACGATTCCAGGGATAATGAGTAAGATCATCCACAAAACAATAAAAATGAACTGAATAATGCCAATCACGATTACTCCCAAAACATAGTGGGCATTGGTGAAAATAGTCATCGATTTTTTGAGGGGCTGGGTCGCAGTGGCCTGATCCCGAAAAAGATCAATGAGGACAAAATTAACGCCGACCGAAACTAGGGACAGGAGTAGGTTGAGTAACAAACTACCAGTGTCGGTGCTGTTCCAGACATCGGTGGGATTGTTCCACCAGGGTAAATTCATGACGCCGGTGAACAGGGTCAGCAAGAAGATGGGAATAAAAAGAATAAAGAAAAATGAATAGTGCTGGTGCAATAAAGTCTTTGATTCACGCTTGAGTAATTGACGGTTCATGGCGATCCCTCCTTTGCCCTAATTATAAAGCAAGGGCGGGCCTAAGTAACGAGATTCTAATGGGCAAATAACTGGAATTGAATGAATTTGTGAAATCGTCAAATTGTGTTAATATCAGTTGCAAATAGTTGGAGGAACAGAGATGCAATTTTTGAAACGAATGTTAATCACGTTATTGGTCATCGGTGGCATGCTGGGAGCAACGACTAGTCTGGCACACGCTAAAACGACTGCCCAACCGGTGCCAACCATTTTTATCCACGGTCTTCAAGGGTCGCATAAGTCTACCGATAGTATGATTGCCGCGGCTGAAAAGCAGAAGGGTGCCAAAAAGGTGCTGACGATCAACGTGGCGGCGGATGGTACCCTGCAGGTGACTGGTCAGTATTCTAAAAAAGTCCGGCGGCCACTGATTCAAATTAATTTTGAAAACAATACTGCTAGTATTGCGACGCAGACGCAGTGGTTGACGACTATTTTACAGGATTTAAAACGAAACGATGGTGTAAAAAAGTATAACGTTGTTGCCCATTCGGCGGGAAATATTACCTTGTTTGAAACGGTCACGGCGCACCACCAAACTCTACCGACGCTCAACAAGTATGTGATATTAGCGGGGCCGTTTAATGGGGTGATTGGGATGAACGATGAACCTAACCAAAATAAGCTGTTAGCGCACGATCGGCCCCAAACCTTTTACCCAGCTAATAGCTGGTACCCGAGTTACCGCCAACTATTAAAGGATGCCCAGCATTTTCCCAAGCACGTTAAAATTTTGAATATTTATAGTGATTTGGGGGATGGCACGCATTCCGATGGTCAGGTGACGGTGCAGTCGGAGCAATCCGTCAATTATCTGTTACGTGGGCGAAAGGTTCAGCTAAAAAATGTGAAAATGACGGGCCTCACCCATAGTGGGCTGCATCAAAGTACCCGGGTGAACCGATTATGGATTAAGTTTTTATGGTGATATGAATTAAAGGACGACGACTTCGGTTGGCGCCTTTTTTTAGCCACTTTTATTTCATGAAAGTTGATCTAAATCAATTTTTTCTCTCATGACGGCCGCTATGATAGAGACAGTTAATCGGAACAGCAGTGGTAAACCGCTGCATGTGGACATGAGGAGTGAATGAAATGAAGTTTCAAAAATTTATCCAAGATCATAATCACCAAATTACGTTGTTAACCGCAATTTTGATTGTTGCGGGTTACTTAACCAAGTATGGGCTCGGTAGTACGACGGGAGAAGCGATAATGTTAGCCGTTGCTTCCATTATCGCGGCGATTCCAATTGTGATTCACGCCTATCAAGCGCTTCGCGTAAAGGTGGTCAGCATTGAACTGCTTGTTAGTATTGCGGTCATCGGGGCCTTTATCATCGGCGAATATGATGAATCTGCGATTGTGACCTTTCTCTTTCTGTTCGGGAGTTACCTCGAAGAACGGACGCTGGCTAAGACCCGGCAATCGATCAAGTCGTTAACCGAAATGGCACCGACAACGGCAACGGTGGTTCAGGCGGATGGAACGACTGAAGAAGTCGACGTCGATGATGTCGATGAGGGTGATATTGTACTGGTTAAAACGGGTGGCTCGATTCCGGTGGATGGGAAAGTGATTGACGGGCATGGCTATACCGATGAATCAGTTGTGACCGGTGAATCGCGGCAGGTCGGCAAGCAGATTCAAGACGACGTTTTTTCTGGCACGATGGTGAGCGATGGCTACCTCAAGATTCAAGCGACGAAGGTCGGTGACGATACAACGTTTGCCAAGATTATTGAACTTGTCGAAGACGCCCAGGATACTAAATCCCATGCGGAGAAATTTATTGATCGCTTTGCCCAATACTACACGCCCGCCGTACTGGTGATTGCACTGGTAGTCTTTCTCTTTTCACGGGATTTCAAGTTAGCGATTACGGTACTGGTACTGGGATGCCCAGGGGCACTTGTGATTGGTGCGCCAGTTTCTAACGTTGCCGGAATCGGGAATGGTGCCAAACGGGGAATCCTCGTAAAGGGCGGCGAAGCAATGGATACCTTTTCGAAGATTGATACGTTTGTGTTTGATAAGACGGGAACGCTGACGACGGGAAAGACGTCGGTTTCGACGATGAAGACTTATAAGGGACACCGCGAAACGACGCTGGCATTGGTTGCCAAAGTGGAGAGTTTGTCTGATCATCCTCTTGGTCGGGCGATCGTGACGTACGCCGACCAACAAGGCGCTAATTTTCAGACCCTGAACGTGACCGATAATCGTACGGTCAAGGGTCAGGGAATGATTGCTGAAATCGATCAGCAAACGGTATTGGCTGGTAACCTGAAACTGATGCAAGCCCAACAAGTGCCACTCAATGATGAGCAGCACAAGGATTTAGCGGCATTACAGGCGACTGGCAGTTCCGTGGTGCTCGTGGCAGTGGCCGGAGAATTGGCCGCCCTAATTGGGATTTCGGATATTATTCGACCAGAAGTGGCTACTCAATTACAACAGTTACGGGATAAAGGCGCTAAGCACCTCGTGATGTTGACGGGGGACAACCAAGCAACCGCCGATTACGTGGCCCAAACGGTCGGCATCGATGAGGTTCACGCCGAACTAATGCCGGAACAAAAGGTCACGTTTGTGAAGCAGTTCCAGCAGGCTGGTCGTACCGTGGCCTTTGTCGGGGACGGGATCAACGATAGTCCGTCTATCGCGACGGCCGACATTGGAATTGCGATGGGGAGCGGCACGGATGTAGCGATTGAAACATCGGATGTGGTGTTGATGCAGTCAAGTTTTGAGGCTTTGGTGCATGCTTACGGACTGGCTAAGAAGACGGTATTGAATACGAAGGAAAATATTACCATTGCAATTGCGGTCGTGGCATTTTTGCTGATTGGTTTGATCGCCGGCTTTATCTACATGGCAAGTGGGATGTTCGTTCATGAAGCCAGCATTTTGGTGGTCATCTTTAACGCCATGCGGTTGATTGGTTATGGTCATGCAACTAGCGTGGCGCCAACCCCGGTTCCACGAACAACAACCAAATAAATGGATAAAACTTGATTTAGATCAATTTTTTACCCAACGGGGCTCGTTATAATAAAGACAATCAAGGAAAACGAAACGGAGGAATTGATGATGACAAAAAAGGCAATTTTACAACTCGATGGACTAACCTGTCCGTCATGTATGCAAAAAATTGAACACGCGGTATCTAATCAGGATGGTGTAGAAACGGTCAAAGTCCTGTTCAATGCCGGTAAAGTGAAGGCGGATTTCGATGATGCCAAAACGAGTGCGGCTGATTTGGCACAGGTCGTCACAAAACTCGGCTACACCGTTGAAAAAGTAAAAGTGAAAGACTAAATCAAAGAGGATGACAAACATGACAGACATTGATGCATTATACGAAGCAGAAGAAAAGCAAACCGATATTGATCACCACACACCAACCGCCGGCGCAATGACCGGCCACATTCTAGCTAACTTGCTGGTTAACAATGTTAAGCTACACCAGACATTATGGTACGTGAAGGGGCTGGAATCGTTACAACTCAAACCGCTATACGAAAAGTTGATTGCACAGGGCCGGCAACAATTTGATCAATTAGCCGACGTACTCTTAGATGAAAATGAGATTGCGCCATCGACGGTGGGAGAATACCAGAAGTACACCATGCTGGAAGAAGATGGCCGTAACAAGTACCGTTCGGCTGCAGCGTTAGTCGATATTACGGCGCACGACTTTGCGACGCAAAACATGTTCATTGATCGGGCAATTATCCTGGCACAAAAGGAAAGTCGCCCAGCGATGGCTGCCTTTTTGACAACGTTACGCGGCCAAAACAACCATGCCATTCGCGTCTTGCAGGCCGTTTTAGGTAAGTCTGCTTGGGATGGCTTGGTTGAAGAAGATGATGACGATGAGGACTAAGCTGCGGTGTCCCAGTCAGTTTCTAATTACAAAATAAAGCAACGGTAAGGCCGTTAGATATCAACGAGGATGATTGATACCTAACGGCCTTTTTGGGCGAGGACAAATGGTTGACTCACGGCGCGAATTTCGCTATAACGATGATATTAATGAAAGGATCTGATAATTATGGCAGCTTTTGCCGCATTTGACGACGCAGAAATTATTGCAGATTTAAAACAAAATGTTCCAGATGGACAAGTCTTAACGGACGATGAGAGCTTGGCGAAGGGCTCGTTTAGTAGCCGACAGACTAGTGCAGAAAGTCAACGGGCTTTGGCAGTGATTGAGGCCCACTCGACGGCTGATATTCAAGGAACGCTGCAGACCGCTCGTAAGTACCACGTTGCGGTTGTTCCTCAAGATCAGTTTACTAGTACGGTAGTGGGAGCCGATGGGGTTGCCCATAGTTTTATTTTATCAACCAAACAGATGAATCAGATTATTGAAATCGATAAGGAAGACTCGGTGGCGGTAGTCCAGCCGGGTGTGATCAATGGTGATTTGGATCAAGCGGCCCGAAAGCAGGGAATGTTTTATGCTCCCAATCCAGGTTCTAAACCATTGTCCGGCATTGGGGGCAATGTGGCAACCAATGCCGGTGGTATGAGTACCGTCAAATATGGGGCCACTAAGGATAACGTGCTGGGATTGAAGGTCGTTTTGGCGGACGGTCGTGAAATCAAGGTTGGCGGACGGACCTTAAAACAGGCGTTTGGGTATAACCTCACGCAGTTGTTTGTGGGTTCAGAAGGGACTTTGGGAATCGTGACCGAAATTACGGTGAAACTATTACCGATCCCACTCGGAACGCCAATCATGGGCGTGGCCTTCTTTGATGACATGACGAAGTTAGCCAAAGCCGTCACGGCGATCCGGATTTCTGGGGTTTACCCGACAATGCTAGAAGCCCTTGATGGTAATACGATGGTAGCCCTAGATCGCTATGAGCATACCACCTATAGTGATAACAGTGGTGCGATGTTGATTTTTAAGATCGAAAGTAGCACCGATGAGAGTATGGCGGTTTTGAAGGAACTCTTGCAAAAGTATGAGGCGCAAAATGTTGAGTTGACGACTGATGCGACCCGTCAGACGGCCCTTGAGCAGTTGCGACGGGACATGTTACCAGCCGTTTTTGCCGGTCAAAACCACATTATGGAAGACATGGCAATGCCGCTGTCAAAGCTGGCCCCGATGATGGATTACATTCATGATGTCGGCGAACAGTTGGGGCTAAAGATTTATGTGGCGGGTCACGCGGGGGATGGTAACGTGCATCCCACGATCGTTTGGCCAAAGGATGAGGCAATGCCAGAGGCTGTGAACCAAGCCCTCCGACTGATGTTTGAAAAAACGCTGGCTTGGGAAGGCACTATTTCCGGGGAACATGCGGTTGGAATGCTCAAAAATCAGTGGAACAATGCGGAATTAGGCCCCGATGTTGATCAACTGCAACACCAGATTAAGGCGCTGCTGGATCCAATGGGGATCTTAAACCCTAAACGTAAAATTAACTAACGGAATTAAACAATTTTCGCTGGTGGCAGTTAGTAAAAAAAGATCTCGCAAACTTTTTGCGGGATCTTTTTTAATCGTGAATCGCAGTAACCGTTGCGTTCATCAGCCCAATGGCCACGACCGTCATGATAAACAGGCCAAATAGATATAGGGGAAACAGCCAGGTGCCAAATAATTGGGCCAAAAAGCCGAAGACGGGCGGCATGATCATAATACCGAGGTACGATGCGGCCATCTGGGTGCCCATGACGGCGGCCGAATTGGTTTTTCCGAAGATTAGCGGGGTCAGGTAGTTCATGTTAGGATAAACGACGCTGTTGCCCAAACCAATGAGAAATAGGCCAGCAGCCGTCCATGGACTGGCAACCCCCGCAATCCCCATGATGACGATCACCATGCCAACACGAATGATTGTCCAACTTTTGACGTGGGTGGAAATTAGCCCCGCAATAAAGCGTCCGCTGGTAATACCGACGTAGTAGAGCGTGACGACCAGTGCGGCTGTTGAAGCACTCAGATGACGTGAGTTAACGAGAAAGGTACCACCCCAAATACCGCACGTCATTTCCAGTGCGGTGGAGCCGATGAAGATGAGCCAAGCCCACCAGGCAGTTTTGAGTTTGGCAATTTCGGCTAGGGAGAGTGTTTTGACCGGTGTGGCGGTGTTGACAGGGGATGCAGGTTTCGGCCAACGTGGTAGCGATATCCAAATAATGATGGCAATCACCATTTGAATGAGCATGGCCGCGATGTAGCCGTGCCGCCACTGGTGACCATAGCGCAGCGCAAACGACATCAGCACGGGGCTAATTGAAACACCGATGCCGTAGAAGCAGTGGAGGAAATTCATGTGGATGGCGCGATAGTGCAGTGAGACGTAATTATTGAGCGCAATATCGATGGATCCGGCACCGAGTCCGAGGGGAATAGCTGCTAGACACAGCGTCCAAAGGTTGCCAGAAAGTGCGAAACCCAACAACGAAACGGCGGTCAAAAAGGTGCTGACGGTGGCCACTTTGGCGGTCCCGAATCGGTGAATAACGCGGGCACTGATTAGGCTGGAGATCACTGTGCCACACGAGACTAGGATAGTCAGTAAGTTTGCGGCTGAGATGGGTAAGTTGAGTTGTCGATAGATGGTGGGCCAAGCGGTCCCGAGAAGTGAATCCGGGACGCCGAGTCCGATAAAGGCGATATAGATGACAATTAAGACGGGCATAATTTCCTCGCTTCGATAAGAGTTAGTGGATAATGACTTTCATGCCGTAGGGGACGTTTTCGTAAACCCATTTGGCATCGGGAATTGTGAGTTGCACGCACCCATGAGAGACGGGGCGTTGGCCAATTTGATTGGCAATATTGACGATGTAGTCACCGTTTTGGTTGACGGGGACGGTATGAAACAGGTATTCACCGTGGTTAAGCCAAGAGACGTAGTAGTTAGCGCCCTCTTGCTCCGACGCGTTGTAAAAATGTAAGCCGCGTTCCGCTTGAATCGTGTATGTGCCACGAGGAGTGGCGTTATTTTTACCGGTGGCACAGTACATGGTGTAAAGTACGTGATTATGGTCGGCCGCGTTTCGAATGTAGACACGCTGAGCCGCAATATTAACATCAAAATAGACCTGTGGATAATTGGCAAGTACAGGATAGGCCTGCTTTTCAGATGGTGCGTGCCAGTTCACCGTGGTGGTCGCTGATTGGTGCTTGACCGTTGCCTGACGGGCTGATTTATTAGAACTGGTCTGTTTTTGATACAGGGCCTGAGTTCGTTGCACGCTCTGGGAATGGTGCTTGGTGCCGATGACATGACTACCCCAAACACAAATTAGGCCGAGCAGTAAAATAATGATCAGATTAATCTTAAATTTAGGTTTCATAATTTTCCGTCCTAGTTAAAATCGGAGTGACGAAAAATGGTCAGGTTTTGTAACCGGGCGAACCAGTTGAGGTAAATGGCTTGGGCAACCTGACCCCAGATATAGGTGAGTAGAAGGGTTCCAACCATGTCGATGGGAAAGGCGGCGTTTATTCGAATTCGTGCCAGGGCCACCAGAAGGCAGAGCGCAATCATGAGAATGGTCAATAACCACCGGTGCCAGTTTTCAGTAATCCATGGAAAGACGGCAATCCAAACGAGATAGCACAACAACACGACGGTGAAGAAATGGTGACTCGGAAAACTAGCACTCGTTAAGGTTGCCGAATGAGCGGCTGGCCGTGGTCGAGCAACCCACCAACGCAAGACGACAAACCAGAGCTGGCCAATGAAGTACGTTCCGAGAACCCAAGTTGCGATGAGCTTATGCTTAAATCCCCAGAGAAAAAACCACAGCGCAACGGCGTAAATGCCACCCATAATGGGGTTGGCGAGGGCTGAAAAGAGCTTATTGAAAAGCGTTGTTCCCTGCGCAGCCAAGTGAGTTTGAAGATGGGCGTCCCAATAAACTAGCGCGTAAGAATCGTACTTTAGTAGCGCGATAATAATTAGTAAAATGAGCGTGGCAATGGTAACGTTAAGCCATCGATCACGGTTAGCGGTGATGTACATGTGGCTGACCTCCAAACTGAGTTTCTTAGGTCTATTTTACCGCGTTCAATCTTGGAATTGGAGATATTTTGATTTTCGTGCGATAAAAGAATAAATAAACCGTTAAGTTTGATGGTGATCATCTGAAAAGATTGACGGTGACTAGGGAAACTGATTAAGATAGTGTCACGACGATGGCGGGAGTAACAAGAAGGAGTGGAAATAGGCAGTGAAGCTGAGTACAGGACTGACATGGATAGTATTAGCGGGCGTTGCGGTAGCTATTTATCGCGATCCCCAGTTAAAAACGTTGCCGGCGACTTGGCTGACGGAAGCGCAGCAGATGATTACCAGTCATCAGGCAACCCAATCAAGTAATCAGACGGCGGATACGACATCTTCGACCACCAGTAGTAGTGCGTCATCGTCAACCTCGACGAGTAGCACAACAGCTAGTAGCGATACCACCCCAATTGAGTCAAACGTTCAGGGAAAAACATTAGCGACAACCTATTATTATCACTTTAAAGATAATGTACCGGCGGCCGTTCGGCAGGAATTTGAGCGGGCGGTAGCGACCTATAACCAAACCGGAATTGTGAAGCTGGTGGCTGGAACCGGAACGACTAAGCAAAATCAAATCACTTTTTTTGTGTACCATAAGGCAGTGAATCAGCAGACTGCACAGACGATTGAGCTAGGATACGGTGGCCCCAATATTATTGAACAAACGGGCTGGGGTGCCTATACCGCAAACCATGCGAAGGCGGGCATCAATGTGGACTATTCGGCGTCAATCAAACAGTCAGTAGCGACGCATGAACTAGGACACGCGCTTGGCTTAGATCATAGTACGAGCACCACCTCGGTCATGTATCCAGTCGATCAAGGGGTCACCACACTGTCTACCGCGGATATTAATGCGTTGAAATCAATCTATCAAAATTAGAATGGAAGGAATTAAAGCAAAATGACAATGTTAGTAGCACCACTCGCAATGGCGAATGCGGGGAAAATTGGTGTCGCGGCCGGGATACTCGTATTTGCAATTTTGTTCATCAAACTAATCATGGGATTTATCCGATTTTGTTTTCGGCATCCGATTATTTTTATCCTACTACTGGTCTGTGGTGGATTAGGGCTTGCATTTAACGTATTATTGGCGGGCATCTTGATTCTGGCAGTCCTTATTGGTGGCGGTCTGGCGATGTTTCTGGGTAATTTTAACTAATAACTTAATTATATTAATCAATTAATCGGTGATGAACCGTCAGTGTGGACTTTTGACTTAACTAAGTAAAAAGATCCACTTTTTTTGTGAATTGTACTATCGTACGTATTTACCTGACGCCATGAAAACGATAAAATACGTACAAAGGGGATGATCACTGGTGGAAAAGAAGAAATTTACAACAACCCTAGATGGCGATCTCATCAAACAGTTAAAGATTGTTGCGGTGGAACAAAATACTAGTGTTGCAGGCATCTTAGAGCAATTAATTAAGGAATACTTGACGAAGCAACCAACTCATTTATATTAAACCTATCCAGGAATTTAGCTTATGTATAAACTGGATAAACTGGGGATGACTACAAATGATCGTCAAGGCGGGTGAAGCGGATCGAACTGAATTTCGGTGCGCTTTTTTTGCGGCCATTTGTTTGACCCTTCTCTTTTGGATTTGATATGATGGTCCGGTAATGTGTTGGCAGCACAGGTTTGATAAGAGAGGGAGTAACATGACAATTAAAATGATCGCCGTCGATATGGATGGCACGTTTTTGCGTGACGATGATCAATATGATGTTCAACGGTTTAACCAGCAGTTTGCGAAATTACGGCAACTTGGTATTCGATTTGTTGCCGCGAGTGGGTCGCAGCGGCAACGACTTCAAAGTAAGTTTGCGGCTGTGGCCGATCAGATGGATTTCATCTCTGAGAATGGGTCGATCGTGTATTCTGATGATCAATTATTGGCGGTGGAGACGATTCCGCAGGAACTGTTGCAACAAGTACAACAGCTCGTTAAGGCGGACTTTAATGTGCCACTAGCAACGACGGTGGTTTCTGGTGTCAGGAGTGCGTATGTTGATCAACAAGAATCACCGACGATTTTTAAGATTAAACAGCGTTACTATAACGAATTGACACGAGTTGATCATATTTTAGACGTGTCGAGTAGGCGTTTAGATGATCCCATCGTGAAGCTGGGGATTTGGTTTAATGCTGACGTCGATTTTGCCGCACAAACGAAGCGCGTGAAGCAGGCGTTACCGGCGAAACTGAAAAGCCTCGCATCGGGATTCAATACGGAATTAATTGGTCTTAGAGGTGTTAATAAGCGAACGGGAATTGCGCACTTGCAGGCGAAGTATCGCATTCAAGATGACGAAGTGATGACGTTTGGAGATAACGAAAATGATGTGGCGATGTTGGAAATGACGCCATACGGGTACGCTATGCAAAATGCGCACCAGTCGGCAAAGACCGCGGCACATCATCTGGCACCGGATAATAATCGGGATGGCGTTTTAGATGTTATTGATCAAGTGATTGCTGATGCTCAGGCAGATGAAGAGCAAACTGCGTAATAAAAAATGCACGTCATCCGGTTAACCGGAGGCGTGCATTTTTTTGAGGTTAAATAACCTTGAGCGGTGTTTTGTGTGTCGGCCGAGGAAAAGCCTGATCAATGACGGCCAATTCCTGTGGCGTCCAAGTGACGGCTTGAGCCGCAATATTGGCCTGAACATGGTCGATAGAACTAGCCTTGGGAATCGCCAAGACATCATTATTACGTAATACCCAAGCGAGTAATAGTTGATGAACAGTGATCTGCTTGGCCCGTGCGAGCTCCACCAGTGCATCGGGAAGGTGAATCTCCTGACCGTCGCCCGAACCAAACGGCGAATAGCCAATTGTCGCAATACCTTGATCCTGATGGTAGGGCAATAGATCATACTCGATACCGCGTGAATCGAGGTTGTATAGGACTTCATTGGTGCTAATTGTGGCCGAAGGCATGGCGAGATGCGCCATCCGTAAATCGGCCGTGTCAAAATTGGAAACACCGTATTGCTTGATCAGTCCTTCGCGTTGTAGTGTCTGCAGTCCCTGCAACGTTTCCTTGATGGGGGTGTCACCCGGCCAATGAAGTAAGTAGAGATCAAGGTAGTTGGTTTGAAGCCGCTGCAGGCTGTTTTTGAGGGCGGTTCGCATCGTATTAAGGGTTGCGTGCCACGGATAAAATTTAGAAATCAGAAAAAGTTGTTCACGTTGATAGGGAATAATGGCCTGGCCGACAAGGGACTCAGCCGCACCTTGTCCGTACATTTCGGCGGTGTCGATGACGTTGATACCGTGCTCAATGCCGTAGCGAAGCGCGGCAATCTCCTGTGTGTTTTGTTGGGCGTCCCCTTCGCCCAGATACCAAGTTCCCATGCCTAGATTAGACACCGATTGTGACCCGATTTTCATTCGAATACCCCTCCCATTGATTAAATTAACATCAGCCTAGTACAGGAGGTGCCAAAATACAATTCAAAACGTCCAGAATTTGGTAAAGGTAATTTAGCAAGCCATCGGAACGCAGTGTGGTTAGGGGGATTCTGGAGTAGGAAACTGGTGCTAGCGATTAATAATGCGCCGATTAGTAAGTTGAATGATCGTCTTAATAGTGGCTGGAATTAAGAAATTAACTCAATTCTAATGATATAACTATAAATAAGTTGTCCCTTATAACTAAAAGTATATAAACTTATCAATTATGGCAAAATACATTGACTTTTCTCATTTTTATAGGAAAATAATTAGTGACTGATTAAACTTTTTTAATGAGCCATTACTTTAGGGGGTAGGATAATGAAGTTTACTGTCATTGGATCAGGCGCGATGGGTTTGCGCTATGGAATTTTGTTGAAGGACGCCGGTAACGAAGTCGATTTTGTGGACGGCTGGGAAGACAATGTTGAAAAAATTCGTGAGCAGGGTGGCGTATATGTGTCCCGTGACCATGAAGACAAGCACCTTGTGGACATCGACATTTACTATCCAGAAGAGTACCAAGGTGATCCGGACTGTTACATATTTTTCACGAAGCAAATGCAACTGGCAGAAATGCTAGAACGCTGTGCACACTTCTTTAAACCAACCCAATATGCATTTACCTGCATGAACGGTATGGGACATATCGAAAAGTTAGCTAAGTATTTTGAACCACAGAAGTTGATTGCGGGGACCGCTTTGGTTGCCACGGTGCTTAATGGCGCTGGGGATGTTGATTTTATCGGTAAGCGCGGTGCTGGCTCAATGAACTTAGCCAACTATACGGAAAAGCCGGACGAATTCACGCATCAATTAGTGGCTGAATTAGAAAAAGCGCAGTTCCATCCAACGCTGACAACCAACTTTGCCGGAACCTTGTTGGCAAAAGTGGTCTTCAATTCGGTGGTTAACACGATTTGCACGATGTTCGAAATGACCATGGGTGAGTACGCCGCGTACGATGGTGCCGAAGAGATGGCGCGTCAGTTGATTGATGAAGCCTACGATGTCTGTGAACGAGACGGGGTTAAGCTGATCAACACGCGTCAAGACGAAGTGGCTAGCATCATGTATGTCAGCAAGGAGGCGATGCCCCTACATTATCCATCAATGTATCAGGATATGCATAACTATCGGCCAACCGAAGTGGACTACATTAATGGCTACCTCGTCAAAATCGGTCGTCGGCATAACTACGATGCCAAGACCCATGCCTTTTTAACTCACGAAGTTCATTTGGCTGAGTTAGGAAAACAGCGGGAATTGAAGCAACAGCAAGGATAGATTGGAAGCTAATTGTATAAAAAATGTAAAAGAGTGGAATAATTGTATTTCTGCTCTTTTTTTATTTTATAGAAAGCGCTTGCATTTATTTTCTTATGTGGTATTATGTTGTTGTAGTTTTATGACTACAAAAAATGAAACGTTTTATTTTTGGAGAGGGCCCTCCTATGAAATTAAAAAATACAACTGTTAAAGATATTGCTGAATATACGCATTTATCGTTAGGAACTGTTTCAAAGTATATAAATGGCGGACAAGTTAAAGATGATAATAAGCGAAAATTGGATGAGGCAATTGCTAATTTAGATTATCACGTTAATACCTTTGCAAGGGGGTTGAAAACACAAAAGTCGAAAACAATTGGAATTTTGATTCCTGCACTAGACAATTATTTTTGTACAAATCTAGTAGAGGATATCGAAAGAACATTGTATAGATTTGGCTACAGCTTATTAGTATGTGGGTATCAAAATAACCCGCAGTTGATACAAAGAAAATTAGATTTTCTTGCTTCTCGAATGGTTGATGGCATTATTGTGGTACCAAATGCAACTAATGATAGTGCTTTTAATTTAGATTCAGTGTCAGATCGCCCAGTTATTTTGGTTGATCGATATGTTAATTATTTAGATTTAGACACAGTGGGGATAGATAGTGTAAAAATTTCAACACAGGTAACTAATTATCTTGTTGAACAAGGACATAAAAAAATTGCAATTATTCTTGGATCAGACACGATTAGTACCTCTATTGATCGAAAAAATGGATTTATGACAGCAATGAATGCGCAAGGACTTACAGTTCCAAGTGAATATATTAAGTCTGGTGAGTATTCATATCAACATGGGTACGAAGCTATGAAGGAGATATTGACTTTAAGAGATCGACCAAGTGCAGTATTTGCCACCAATTTTGATCTGACACTAGGAATGATGCAAGCGGTAAAAGAAGACAAAATAGTAGTCCCAGAAGATATTTCTATTGTTGGATTTGATAACTTGCTGTATTCCAGACTGTTTACGCCATCGTTGACGATTGTAGAACAGCCATTGGAAGAGATAAGTAGTGAGGTTGTTAAGGTGCTGATGGAACGACTTAAGGATAAAAAGGTTAAAAGTCATAAGACAATTAAACTTGAGGCATCATTGGTGCAGGGTAGTTCTGTGAAAAAGATATAGGCGATATATTTTTTTAAACAAAAATGAAACGTTTCATTTTTATGTGAAACGGAAAAAGGAAGTTTTTGATATGTATTCGAAGTTAATAGGTAGGTATCCCAAAGTTGGAATTCGTCCAATCATTGATGGACGGCGCTTGGGAATTCGTGAATCATTAGAAGGCAAAACAATGGCGATGGCATTGTCAGTTAAAGCATTAATTGAAACAAATTTAAGATATCCTGATGGGCAGCCACTTCAATGTGTTGTGGCAGATACGACAATTGGTGGAGTTGCTGAAGCTGCTAAATGTGAGGATAAATTTCAACAAGAAAATGTTGAATTGTCCATCAGTGTCACACCTTGTTGGGATTATGGATCAGAAACAATTGATACAAACTTAACGCGACCAAAAGCAATTTGGGGATTTAACGGTAGTGAACGTCCAGGGGCTGTATACCTCGCAGCCGCCAAAGCAGCACATGATCAATTGGGGTTAAATGTCTTTCCCATCTATGGAAAAGATGTTCAAGATTTAGATGACAATGAAATTCCTAGTGACGTAAAAGAAAAACTAATTCAGTTCACCAAAGCAGGTGTTGCGGTTGCCTTAATGAAAGATAAATCGTACTTACAAATGGGCGGAATTGCAATGGGAATTGGTGGTTCTGATGTGAATACATCGTTCTTAAGTGATTACTTGGGAATGCGACATGAATCAATTGATATGAGTGAATTTATTCGCAGAATAGATGAAAAAATTTATGATCCTGATGAATACGAACGTGCATTGGAATGGGTAAAGGATAATTGTAGTGTTGGGTTTGATAAAAATGACAAGCAACATACAAGATCTGATAAACAGAAGCGGGAAGATTGGGAATTTGTTGTGAAGATGGCACTGATTGCTAAAGATCTCATGGTAGGAAATCCCAAACTAGCAAAGCTTAATCATATTGAGGAGGCTGATGGACATAATGCTTTAATTGCAGGTTTTCAAGGTCAAAGACAATGGACTGACCATTTTCCAAATGGCGATTTTATGGAAGCAATTCTTAATACTCAATTTGATTGGGATGGGGCCCGCGAACCATATTTGATAGCCACTGAAAATGACCATTTAAACGCTGTTTCAATGCTATTTAATCACTTACTAACAAATAAATCGCAACTATTTGCGGATGTACGGACTTTTTGGAGTTCGAAAAGTGTTGAAAAAGCTACTGGATTTACATTAGTGGGGAAAGCGAAAAATGGTATTATTCACCTGAAAAATTCTGGCTCGGCCGCTTTGGAATTTAGCGGAGTGGAAAAAAGTGACAATAAAAGTGTTGTTAAAGAATTTTGGAATACCAATAAACAAGATGAAGAGAATATGTTAAAGGAAACAACGTGGTGTCCGGCTGATACTGAATATTTCCGTGGAGGCGGATATTCATCACGATTTGTTACTAAAAGTGAGATGCCTGTAACAATGACGCGTTTGAATCTTGTGGCGGGTATGGGACCAGTTTTGCAGATTATGGAAGGGACGACTGTTGCGTTACCTGATGAGATTACAAAAATACTTGATGATAGAACGGATCCAACATGGCCAACTACTTGGTTTGCACCAAGATTAACTGGAGAAGGTGCATTTACGAGCGTTTATTCGGCTATGAATAATTGGGGTTCAAACCATGGCGCAATCTCATATGGATATATCGGTGCTGATTTGATCACATTGGCATCAATGTTACGAATTCCAGTAGTTATGCACAACGTTCAAAATGAAAGGGTATTCAGGCCTAGTGTGTGGGGTGCTTTTGGGACACATGATATTGAATCGGCGGATGTTTTGGCATGTCAGACATTTGGCCCATTGTATGGTAAACGGAAATAAGTAGTTGAAAAAAGGAGATGCACTTTTATGTTAACCAATAGATTTAGTGGTAGGACAAAATTGATACTAACCGCCATTGGGGTCTTTCAAATTTATTTTGCATGTGTGGGTGCAAATGTTATGGATCCAGCGTTACAAAATTTGACTGCCCTTTATCCACATGTTACACATGAGCAAATTGCTTCATTAATTACGATTCCCAACCTTGCATCAATTCCAGCATCAATTACTTCCGGAATTTTGACTGGTCGACGTTGGAAGTATCGAACGACATTAAGTGTTTCATTTACTTTAATTATTTTAGGTGGAATTGCACCAATGATGCTACATTCGTTTAATGCTGTAGTGGCTGCCCGTGTGGTATTAGGTTTTGGACTTGGATTGTTATTTCCCTTGGGAAATGCATTAATTATTGATCTCTTTTCTGACTCAAAACGAGCATTTATGTTTGGTATTGGAGAAGTTGTTAAAAATCTTTCTCTAATCAGTTTGCAAATGTTAGTTGGTATTTTAGTTGGTGTATCAATTAAGATTAGTTGGGGTGCATATTTAGCATTATTGTTAAGCTTTGGACTTTTACTTTTGTTTTTACCAGAACCACAAGTTAAGCCTTTGGAAGAACAACAGTCGTTGAGTGAATCATTTAAAAACGTTCCAAAGCGGTTGTATGTATTTGTTATTTTCTTATGCATTTGTGCAATTATGCAAACTGTATATCAAGTTAATCTGTCTAGTATTGTTGTGACCGAACATTTAGGAGATGCGAAAACAGCAGCAACGGTACTATCCACTGCAACGTTTGTAGCAATGTTTGCAGCGCTCTCGTTTGGATTTATTCAAAAGTTTTTCAAAAATTATACCATTACATTATGTGTAGCGATATTGGGGATTGGATCATTAATGATTTCTATGGCGCATACGCTGCCGATGCTGTATTTTAGTGCTGGTGTGGTTGGCATTGGTATTGGAACAATGGAGTCGTCGTTTTACATGAAAACTGCTGCTTGTGCGAATAATGAAAATGCAGCGCTAATTTCGGCCATTCAAATTGTTTTCCAAGGCTTTGGTAATTATTTACCACATTATTTCCTGAAATTGGTTGCAAGCATTTTCCATACAGAGTCTTTCAGACTTCCAATTACAATGGGGTCATTTGTATTATTTGCCGTGGCTATTGGTTTCGGAATCTTCTACTTCATGTATAACCGTCGTGAGAACACTAGATCTGGTGCAGCATCGTAAACTTATTAAATTGGGGGTAGGATTATGTCCTTAGAATTAGAGTCAATTTATAAAAAGCAATCAGGAAAAAGATTGAGGGAATCAAGTTACGACAGAACGGGTGGTAATAAAGACTTTTACACGTTAGAAGCCGGAAAAAAACTTGAAATTTTTAATAATCAAGACCCAGGTAAAATCAACCACATATGGATTACAATGGTTGGAATGAACGGCCCAGAAGAGAACCTATATCGTAAAGTTGTGCTCAGAATGTATTGGGATGGTGAAGATAATCCGAGCGTGGAGGCACCAATCGGCGACTTCTTTGGCATGGGACATGGCATTACAAAGAATTTTGTTTCTGCACCCTTTCAAATGGCTCCAGAAGATGGACAGGCATTAAACTGCTACTTACCTATGCCTTTTAAAAAAGCAAAAATTGTAGTTGAAAATAATGCTACTCAAGATTTAAAATTCTATTTTTATATTGACTATGTGAAATTAGAAAAAATGGATGAGCCGATGCGTTTTCATGCACAATGGCATCGGGAAATAACAAAAAATTCAGAATCTAATAAAACTATGAGTAACGCTGAATTTGAATTTGGTGGGAAAAATCCAGTTGGTAAAGATAATTATGTTATTTTAAATGCTAAAGGGTCGGGCCAATACATTGGAACCAACCTAAATATTCACAACTTACGCTTTACCGATAAGTGGAATTGGTACGGTGAAGGTGATGATATGATCTTTATTGATGGTGATAAAGAGCCAACTATCCACGGAACTGGGATGGAAGACTATTTCAATACGTCTTGGTGTCCAACCCAAGAGTACAATTCACCTTACTTTGGAATTATATTAGGCGGCGGTCCTAACTGGAGCGGGAAAGTATCATACTATCATTACCACATTCAGGACCCCATTATGTTTGATGAATCAATTAAAGTGACGATTGAGCACGGTCATGATAATCACAGATCTGATGATTATTCTTCAACAGCCTATTGGTATCAAAATGAACCACATTTGAAGTTTGAACCTTTATTGCCTGTTAAGGATAGACTACCATTACCAGATGGCGCTGATCCAACAAGTGAAGAACAAGAGCCATATTTTAATTATCAAAATGGACCTAAAAATTTTTAAGAATGAATTGTAAAAAATCGTCTAAGACAATTGCTGGTATAAAAAGCACTCACAGATATTGATGAGTGCTTTTTATAAGCATAGTTTCAAGAAGGTTAAATTTAAATCATCAAATAAATTTTAATATAGGCAAAATTATCCGGATAAATTTATTAAACCGCTTACTTATTTGTGATAAGATAAAAAGCAATAACGAAACCGCAAGGGAGTATTGCAAATGAGTAAACGACCAGCAGATCCAAACGTAGAAGAATTGCTAAAAAAAGATATATTTGAACGAGTTGCCGATGGGGATTGGTATCAATATGGGCATGAGCCAAAAATGCAAGCCATTGTTAAACGAAGTGCTCAAATTGTGCAGCAGATCAATGATGTGGCAAAAACTGACATTGAGAAGGCCGACCAGATGGTACGAGATTTTTTGCCAAACATTGAAGCGGGCGTTGATATTTATTATCCAATTTGTTCTATTGAGCATCCTAATAACCTCTATATTGGAGAGGGAACATTCATTAACGCAAATCTTCAAATATTAAGTGCCGGTAAAATTACGATTGGCAAGCATTGTTTTATTGGCCCAAATTGTCAGCTTTACACACCGAACCATCATCCTTCGAATGTCAAATTACGTCGCGAAGGTTGGCAATACGATCGACCAATCACAATTGGGGATGACTGCTGGTTTGGCGGCTCGGTGATTTTATTGCCTGGTGTTACACTGGGTGACAATGTCGTCGTTGGCGCCGGTAGTGTGGTTACCCATGATTTACCAAGTAACGTGGTAGCGGCGGGTAATCCAGCTCGAATTATTAAGCATACGGATACGGAAGATTAGTTTCTTCAATCTTAAAAGGGCCATGACAATCGTCATGGCCCTTTTGGGAAAATAATGTTCCTTAAATCAAAATGCCCTCACAGTGGTCGAGTTCGTGCTGGATGATTTGAGCGATCCAGTCCGTGAAGGTTTGTTGTTGTGGTTGAAACTGCCGATCGAGATAGCTAACGGTAATGGATTGGTAGCGCGTGGTCGTTTTTTGTCCACTGATTGAAAGACAACCTTCCGTCACGGAATGGGGATTGGCGCGGTGTGTAATTTTCGGATTGACCAGTGGAACGGCAAAGGGCCCCATTTGAACAACGATAATGCGTTTGTTGATGCCAATCATGTTGGCTGCCATTCCGACGCAGTCATCGTGATGGGCGGCTAAGGTGTCGAGCAGATCGGTGATGATCTGGCGATCCACAGTAGTGGCCGGGTGGGCCTTTTGAGCTAGAAACGTCAGATCGTGGTTGATGGGTTTAATCATGGTAAAACCTCAATTCGTGTTATTTGCCCCAGTATAGCATAATTTGTGACGATGAATCTGGTATGATAAAGGGGAAACTAAGGGGGATCGTTGTAATGAACATACAATCAAAGGATATTGTAAATGGTATTACAACTGGGATTGCGATCGCGGTTGTATGCGGAATTTTAACCAAGAAATGGCCGCTCAGTATTGGGGTCGGGATTGTGGCAGGCGTCGCAGAAGTGGTAATTAGTCATTTCAGTCACCGCCAAAAGTAGTATGATATTCTCCGAGAACATTTGAAACAACGGAGATGGTATGATGGGATACTTATATTTAGGTCTGGCGGTAGTCGGCGAAATTGCTGGGACTAGTTTTTTGAAATACTCGAACGGCTTTAGTCATCTGTGGCCGAGTGTGGGAGTGGTTGTCGGGTATGTCATGTGCTTTTACTTCCTATCACTCGCCTTTCGTAGTATTAATTTGAGCATTGCCTACGCCATGTGGTCAGGAGTGGGGACGGTTGTCATTACCCTCATTTCAGTATTTGTCCTACGCGAGTCAATCAACTTAGCCAGTGTGATCGGTATTACCCTCATTTTACTGGGAAGTATTATTTTGAACCTGTTTGGTTCAGCGCATTAGAAATCAAAAAACAGCAGGTTATACCCCGTTGAAGGAGTGTAACTTGCTGTTTTTGATTACCAACTTGCTTTTTTGACGCCTGGAATTTGACCAGCGTGGGCGTATTCCCGAAAGTTAAGTCGTGACATGTTGAACTTCCGCATGTAACCACGAGGACGACCATCTAGGACATCGCGACGGTGCCGGCGTGTAGGCGAAGCATTACGAGGAAGCTGGCTGAGTGCAGCGTAGTCGTGATTAGCTTTAAGTTCCTGACGAAGGGCTGCGTATTTTTCGATTGTGGCGTCAATTTTTTGTGCTTTGGCAATTTTTGATTTTTTAGCCATTTTGGTTCTCCATTCTAAATTGGTGTGGGTTGGGTTAATAGTGGTACCTAGGGTCAATCCGGGCCGAACAAGGTGGACCGTGATTGTTACAGATTTTTAAAACAGGTCCTGTTTGATGACGAAACCTGTCAGTCACCGCCGAAGTCGTGACTAGTCTACCAGAAGTCGTGGCCGAATGGCTAGTAATGTGTCCTGATATTCTCCACTATAACGGAAAAAGTAATGAATGTAAATAGTAATTATTACTATTTAAAAGCAACTTGGACATAGTGCTATACATTAATGCGAGAAATCGGTAGAATTTGAATGAGGATAATAATGGAGGAGTGGCAAAAATGAGTGCGTGGTTATTTGGTGGTAGCTGGGCGTTAGTCGTAGTTGTACTAGCGTGTTTAGCATTAAGTATGAGAACGAATAAGGTCCGGTTATTAAATGGGGTGTTAGGAAACTTGCTGCTAGGATGTATACTAGTGGCCCTGAGTGCAACGGTGTTGTTTTTGCATAACCGAGCGTTCACGGTTGTTTTCTTGGTGATGATGGCGTTGGTTGTGATGACCATCATTTTGATTTACGTCTTTTTGGGCGTGATTCTACTCATCAATGCCGCGATTGTTTGGCGTAAGGAAAGTCACACGATTCCGAATATGCTGACGTTATTTCTAGGACTGTTAATTGTGCTCAGTCCGTTTATCTTTGGCATATTAAATCGAATTTTTCCCAGCTTAGTTGTGCAACTGATTTCGAATGTGGTGGACGTTGTTGTGCTCTATGCTGTTTTCTGGTTTCTCTGTTTTATGACGTCGTTTTTCCTATCCCGAATTTTTAAGCCCAGTCTGGACAAGGACTATATTATTGTATTAGGGGCGGGATTACGACAGGGACGAACCGTGTCCCCATTACTGGCCGCACGGGTTGACCGCGCAAAACAATTCCGTGATCTACAACTTGCCAAAACGGGGCGGGGACCCATTTTAGTGATGTCCGGTGGTCAGGGGGCGGACGAAAAGGTACCGGAAGCGCAGGCCATGATGGAGTATGCGGAATCAATTGGAGTACCACGCGATCAAATTTTGATGGAAAATCGGTCAACGAATACTTTGGAAAATATGCGGTTTTCTAAACAAATTGTGAGTGATCATCAACTCGATCTCACAAAGGGGCTGTTTGCGACAAGCGACTATCATACGTACCGCGCGGCCGGTTACGCCCGCTACGTTGGGTTAAATATTGATGGCTTGGGTGCTAAAACCAGTAACTTCTTTATTCCGAACGCTCTAATTCGGGAATATGTCGCGATTTTGCTGGGACATAAATGGTTCCACGTCGTGATGGTAGGCGTGCTGATGGTGTTGGCGGTCGGGTCCACGATCTACACCACGCTGGTCCACTAAGGTTTCCAACCACGATAAGAACAACTTTGTGGTACACTAATAGCTGGTTAGTGAAGTTCAAATTAACATGGGAGATGCAAAATCGTGATCACACTTAAATCACAACGTGAGATTGATGGCATGGCTAAGTCGGGTGCTATTTTGGCTGGCATGCACATCGGATTACAAGATATTATCAAGCCTGGTGTTTCAAGCTGGGAAATTGAAAAGTTTGGCCGTGAATATATTGAAAGTCACGGTGCGATTCCCGCCGAAATGGGATTCGAAGGATACAAGTATGCTACTTGCGTCTCAATTAATGATGAAGTCGCCCATGCGGTTCCTCGCCGTGGGTTGATGCTCAAAGAAGGCGACATTGTGGCGGTGGATACCGTTGTGAACTGGCAGGGATACATGAGCGATTCGTGCTGGACGTTTGCGGTGGGTGAAATTTCGCCAGAACGCCAACGGTTGATGGATGTGACAAAGAAGTCGTTGTATCTGGGAATTGATCAGGCTGTGATCGGTAACCGGATTGGCGATATTGGTTACGCAATTCAGCATTACACTGAAGAAGAAATGGGTTGTGGGGATGTCCGCGAATTAATCGGGCATGGCATTCAACCAACGATGCATGAACGTCCAGATGTACCGGCATACGGTGAACCAGGCCATGGTTTGCGGCTCAAAGAAGGTATGACGATTACGATCGAACCCATGATTACGACGGGCGGCTGGGAGATCAAGTCGAAGACGGCGCCGAATGATACGTGGGAATACTATGTTACGGAAGACGGCTCGGATTGCGCCCAGTATGAGCATACGATTGTCATCACAAAGGATGGTCCTAAGATTCTAACGAGTCAGGATCCAGAATTTGATAAGAAGTATTTGTTGTAATAGAGCGTGAGCGGGCACGATTAGATGCCGTGGTATAAGAAAAAAGCGCCATTAATTGCGGGTTTGCAATTAGTGGCGCTTTTTCCTTATACGATAGGCGTCTGTGCCCGCGAACGCGTTTCGGCGAACAAAATAGGGAGAAAAAAGAACATCATTAATTGCGAGTTTGCAATTAGTGATGTTCTTTTCTTATACGATAGGCGTCTGTGCCCGCGAGTGAAGTATTAAAAAAGAGGCCATTTTAACCACCCAAACTACATTAGCCAGCGAACCACGGCTAAAGAAATAATGCCAATGACCACGATAACCAGTAAACTCTTCGTAATAACGGCACCGATCACCGTTGGAATGGATGCGAAGAAATTTTCATAGTTGATACTTGGTAGGTGACCTAAATTTTGATGGAAAAGATTTTCAAACCAGAGCGCGGCCATGATTACGATCGGCACGAATGATAAAAATTCAATGATGGCGGGTGATAGTTGGTATTTTTTGAGGATGATAAACGGTGCAACGCGTGACAGCCACGTGGCGAGACCGCACCCAACAATGGTCAGTAAAATAAAGCTAGAAGAAGGCATGTTTAAGCACCACCCCACACCCGCACCCGATTAAGGTGACGAGTAAAATTAATAGATTACTAGGAACGAAAATGAGACCGACATAGATTAGAATCAAAGTCAGCGTAATGACCATGACTTGCAGAAGCCGGTTAAGGGAACGATCCGAAATGACTTGCAAGTACAACAGACCGATAAACATGGCAACGAGGGCAAAATCCAGGCCAATCTTTTCTGGGTTTTGGATGAAGTTACCCAGTAGTGCGCCCACCAGAGAAGCGACGTTCCAAGTTAAATAGGCGATAAAATTGGCGGTATTAAACCAGGTGAAGCTCAGTGTGTCACCGGTATAATTACGTTTGTTCATCCCCAACGCAAAGCTTTCATCCGTCAAAAGCGTGCCGATAACGATGTTTTTGAAGAGCGATTCATTGTTAAAGTAACGGGCCACGGTGGTACTCATCAGGATCATGCGCGAGTTAACCAGAAAGATAGAAAAAACAATCGATAGGATGGGACTATGTGTGGCCAGCATGCTGACCGCGACGAATTGGGCGGAACCTCCATATGTAATGGCAGACATTAAAAGTACTAAAAGTGGATTAATTCCCGAGGCACGGGCAACAATCCCGAACGCTAAGCCGATACCAATATAGCCAAAAACCGTCGGTAGGGTATCTTTGACGGCGGTTGTGGCGTCGAGCCGATTATTCATGGTAAAACCTCCTCGTACAAAGAGTAATGAAAAACAGTATTAGATCTATTTTATGGGGCAACGAAGGGGATGTCAATCTTAAATTTTCATGAGGAAAAGTACTTTTATTATTGATGCTAGATAGTATAATAATTAGGATACTATGAGAGGAAGTGTTAGTGATTTACATAGTGGGAACAGGAACATTTGTCAATACCGGTGCAATTGTGGTCGGTGGCGTACTGGGGTACATATTTCAACGATTGTTGAAGCAAAGTTTACAAAAATCGATTATGCAGGCAATCGGGGTGGCCGTTGTGTTTATCGGAATTAGTGGAACGCTGGCACAGATGCTGGTCGTTCACGGCACCCAGATTGAAACGACGGGGATTTTGATGGCCACGATTTCACTCACGCTTGGGACATTGATTGGTGAGTTAATCAATATCGACGCACAGTTTGTGAAGCTTGGTCAGTGGCTGCGGCAAAAAGTGGGATCGGGGAGTGATTCACGGTTTGTGGACGGTTTTGTGAGTGCGACGTTAACGGTCTGTGTGGGGGCAATGGCCATTATTGGCCCGATTCAAGATGCCTTGCAGCATGATCCCAACATGCTATTCACGAAGGCAATTTTGGATGGGGTCATTATTGCGATCTACGCGGCGACGTTTGGATTAGGAGCGGTGTTCAGTGCACTGCCGGTGTTCATTTTTCAAATGACGATTACGTTATTGGCCACGCTCATCGCTCCATTATTATCGACGGCCATGACAAATGGAATTTCATTGGTGGGATCGATGATGATTTTTTGTATCGGCCTTAACTTGCTATTTGACATGAAGATACGGGTTGCCAATATGCTACCAGCCATCTTAGTGGTGGTCTTATACGCCGCCATTTAAAAAGGATTATCGCACTTGCAAAGCTGAGTGTGATAATCCCTTTTTTAGTGAGTAAGTTGAGTCTCAATCAGCTGTTTTAAGATACGACAGCCGGCTGCAAATGCTGCTGGTTCGGCGTAGGCGTAGGAAAGCCGAATGGCTTGCACGTGTTGAAAAGCATAGAGATCACCGGGATTAATCAGCACGCCTTGAGCACGGGCAGCATCAAACAGCGCGTCAATTTTAATGCGTGGGTCCAGTTTTAGCCAGATGTAAAAGCCCCCGGTTGGTTCTTGCCACTTAGCATAAGGGGCCAAATAGGTTTGAAGGCTCTGCAAGGCTGCTTGGGCTCGTTGTTGTAGCCGTGTTCGTGTTTGGACTAAATAGCGATCAAAATCGGAATTGGCCAGAATTTCAGCAAGTGCGAGTTGGGATAGCGAACTGGCGCCGTAGTCTGTTTGCATTTTGACGTCGGCAAGGCGGGAGATAATCGGCCGGGGCGCGACAACCCAGCCTAACCGTAGTCCGGGAGCCAGAATTTTAGAACTACTCCCTAGGTAGATGACGGCACCGTGATCATCGAGTGCCTTGAGTGGCTGTGGGGGACGCGTGTCAAACCAAAGATCCTGATACGCACTGTCCTCGATGATCGGAAGTTGCCGCCGGTTGGCGAAGGCCAGCAGCTCACGGCGATGTTTAAGGGTCATGACCTGACCAGTCGGATTTTGAAAACTGGGAATGACGTACAGGAGTTTTTGCTGTTCAGTTTGGGGAAGCTGCCAGTAGGCGACGCCATTACGGGTGAGGGGGAGGCCACGCAGATGGACCCCAGCAGACTGAAAGATTTGGAGCGAGTTTAGGTAGGTCGGCGTCTCTGTGTAGACGGTCGCGTGCTCATCGAGGAGGGACAGGGAAATCAGTTGCAGGGCTTGGAGTGAACCGGACGTAATCAAAATGGTGTCGGCACTCGCCTGAATGCCCCATCGTTGTAGCCGCTGAGCGAGTTGTTCACGGAGCGCCAGTAATCCCTGTGGTTCGAGGTAGTTAAGCTGTTGCAACCGGTGACCAACACGGGTCAAGGCATCGGCAAAGAGCTGGTGGGGTAAGAAAGCGGGTGCGAGTTCGCCCGTGATGAGGCGCATGGGCATTTGGGTTTCATGGGTGTTAATGGTTTGGATGGTATGAAGGTTAGCCTTAAAGTGCCCGCTTTGGATGTACTCTTGCCAGTTGACGGGCGCTTTTTTCATCATCAGTGACCAGGTATTACTGATGATGGTGGTGCCACCACCACGTTTGCCACTGACCACGCCGTAATCGACGAGTTGGGTCATTGCTTGGCCGATTGTACTGCGATTAACCTGTAATTGCACTGCTAGTTCTCGCTGTGGGGGAAGCTGATCTCCCAATGCCCAATTGCCGGTTTCAATTTCTTGGAGGCAGTAATTGACGAGTTGCTGGTAAAGGGGTTGATGAAGCTGTGGATTGGGGTGCCAATTAATAGTGACGCGCATGAGAATCCTCCGATCATTTGGCTGGTCATTTAATTTGACTTGGCTGGGATAAAAATAAATTAATTCGTTAGAATAGGGATTGTTGCTACAAGCTTAGCATAAGTATGATGAAATTTGGATGGTAATTGAAATGTTAACTTACGGACAGGGCCTCTTATTCGGGGTCGCTTATATTGCCCCGATTGGGGTACAAAATCTCTATACAATTAATACGGCATTGGCCCAGCCGCGCGGACGGGCATTACGCGCCGCCCTAATTATCACATTTTTTGATATTTCTCTGGCACTCGCCTCATTTTTCGGGATTGGTAAATTACTCGAAGTCATCCCGTTGCTGGAACAGGTGATCCTGATCGTCGGCAGTCTGATGGTACTCGCGATTGGGGTGTCATTACTGAAGGCCCAAGATGTGACGATGCCTGACGCAGCGGCCAACGAGCGTTTTAGCTACTGGAAGGTGGTGGCGTCGGCCTTCGCCATCGCGTGGCTTAATCCACAGGCGATTTTAGATGGCACCATGCTCTTGGGAGCCTTCCGGGTATCGATGGTGGGCAATGCAGGTAATCTGTTTATTGGTGGTGTTTGTACGGCTTCGGTGCTGTGGTTTACAGGTTTGACGTTTGTGACGTCGTTACTCAAGGATCGGTTTCAAGCGAAATTTTTACTTTTGCTAAACCGGGTTTGCGGCGTGATTATTATTGGCTACGGTCTCCGCCTGCTCTGGAAATTTGTAGCCCAGTTCATTTAATGAAATAAAAAAGGGTGACTGGCCGCTGGCTACTTTGCGTAGTGAGTGACAGTCATCCTTTTTTGTTTAGCTGTGTTGATGGGCGACCTTACCGGATACGGCCGCTGCCACGGCACCAACCAAGTCGTCGATGAAGGTGTTTACCGTGTTTGGATCCTTGTCTAGTTCGCCGATAATGCCCGGCTTAATATTGTCGACATAACCATAGCTGGTCGTCCCAATTTGGCCGTAAACCGTCGAAATCTGATTTCCTAAGGTTTCGTCGACACCAAAGACGCCGAGGTCGTGACCGACAATCGTTTGGAGGGGTTCGTCGAGAAGCCCTTGGTTGGCGAGCTTATCGAGTTGTAAACCAACCATAATGTTGTTGAGCACTTCACGTTTGTGCAGCACATCAATGACGGCATCGACAATTTCTGCCATTGTTACTTCGGGAATATGCCGGTGCTGTAAATCGTAAGCGACATCCGCAATTTTTTGGATCGTGACGCCACGGGCTTCAAATTCTTTTTGGACGTAGTTGAAGGCGGCGGTATCGGGATATTTAACATTTTTATCCATCATTATTGATCACTTCATTTCTGTTTAATTTAACTTGTATGACAACGGAGAGGAACGAATTCAGCAAAGTTGCTAAAACGTATCCGAGTTGATACAATAATTTTATTAATCATAACACAGTTACCACCGGGTAGCTTAAACACCGATATCATTCCTTTAGGTCTTGTAGGAATGGTACCGGTGTTTTGTGTTTTCAGGAGGAAAATTATTATGGCATGGATTGAGCTATTAATTGCGGGGATTTTGGAAACCGTGTGGGCGACCACACTGAAGCTAAGTCAGGGGTTTCACAAAACCGATTTTGCAATTTATACCATTGTGGCAATGGTGGGGAGTTTTTGGCTGCTTGCCCGAGCGATTAGATCGTTGCCGTTAGGATTGGCGTATCCGGTATGGACCGGAATCGGTGCGGTCGGGACGATCATCGTGGGGGTTATTTTCTTTGGCGACAAGCTATCGCCACTGACTTGGGGATTCGTGGTGTTATTACTGATTGGCATTGTCGGTATCAAGTTGACGGTTTAGTGCCATCATCAGGCAGTATGTGCCTCGTCTTTTAAGGTCATAGCGTTGATGGCAACAATGATGGTGCTCAAGGACATGACAACGGCGCCCACCATCGGGTTCAACATGAATCCCCATGGTGCTAGAATGCCAGCTGCGAGTGGAATTGTGATGATGTTGTAACCAGCTCCCCACCAAAGATTTTGGGCCATCTTGCGGTTGGTTTGCCGTGCTAACGTTAAAAATTCAATGATACTGTGCGGGTCGCTGCGGACCAAGATGATGTCCGCGGAGCTAATGGCAACCTCGGTGCCGGAACCAATCGCAACACCGATGTCTGCCCGAGCAAGACTCGGCGCGTCATTGACACCGTCACCGACCATCATCACTTTGGCGTGGCCTTGTTGGTAATGACGGACGAGTTGTTCCTTGTCTTCGGGAAGAAGACCGGCGTGGACGTGGTCAATGCCGAGTTGATGAGCAACCTTTTGGGCACTCTGCGCATTATCACCTGTCATTATGACGGGAATCAAGTGTTGCTGTTTAAGTTGTGTAATGAGGGTCACCGCACTAGGTTTAATGGTATCTCCCTGGGCGACATATCCGAGAATCTGATCATTTTGAACGAGGAAACTAACGGTGTCCCCGGTTTGCAGCAGCTGCTCTAATGAAAAATGAGGGTGAGTCAGTTGGGCTTTTTCAACGTAGCCGGAAGAGACAATTTGATAGGATTGTCCATCGATAGTACCGGTCAGGCCAACCCCGGTTTGTTGCTGACTATCCGTTACGGGAAGTAAGTCGAGTTGGACTTGCTGCGCTTGTTCGAGAATGCCCACGGCAAGGGGGTGACTGGAGCCACTTTCGAGGCTGGCCATCAGTTGCAAGACGCGTTGATCATCAAGATCGCTGACGCTGTGTGTCTTATGAACGGTAAAGTTACCTTCCGTTAGCGTTCCCGTTTTGTCCATCAAAACATAGCGTAAGTCGGGAACGGTTTCCAAAACATCACGGTGAGCAATCAGGAGACCATGACTTGCCGCGATGGCGGTACTACGCGCCACGACGAGAGGAATGGCCAATCCGAGTGCGTGCGGGCAGGCAATTACGAGCACGGTAACGGCAATTGAGAGCGCGATGGCGAGGTTATCGATTAGCAGCCAGCTGATAAAGGCAACGATGGCGACGGTGAGTGCCGCGTAGAAGAGTAGCCCGGCCACCCGATCGGCTGTATTTTCCTTAGCAGACTTTGAATTTTGTGCAGTTTGTACCAGTTTCATTACTTGGGCGAGGTAGCCGGAATCACCGGTTCCCGTAACTTTGACGCGTAAGGTGCCATCGCCATTAATGGCGCCGCCAATCACGGTGTCATTGGGGGCTTTTTTAACGGGCCGTGCTTCACCGGTCAGCATGGATTCATTGACGTGGCTTGTGCCGTCAATAATTGTGCCGTCGGCCGGTACTTTTTCACCCGCCCGAATTTCAACGGTGTCGTCCAGTTGCAGTTGCTTAATGGGAACCTCAGTGATGGTATCATCACTGATGAGGTGAGCGTCGCTGGGGAGTAGTTTAGCGAGTCGATCGAGGGCCGAACCGGCATTCATTACCGTATCCATTTCAATCCAGTGGCCCAGCAGCATGATGTCAATCAGGGTGACAAGTTCCCAGAAAAAGTCCATGACGTGACCAGGGAGATGAAGGACCTGGTTCGCGACGACGGCATAAATACTATAGATAAACGCAACGGAAATCCCCATGGCGATCAAAGTCATCATGGCCGGCTTTTTACTAGCCAGTTCTCCCTTAGCGCCACTGAAGAAGGGGGCACCACCATAAACAAAAATGATTGTTCCCAGAATGGCGACGAGCAAATCAGTCCAAGGATGGCTTGTAATTTGGAACGGCAGGTTAACACCCATCATGGGGCTCATGATAATGACGGGGATGGTGAGAATGAGAGATACCCAGAATTTGCGTTTGAGATTGCCCATGTGCATCATGTGTCCCCCGTGCATCATCATATCGTGGGACCCGTGGTCACTCATAGTCATGTCCATGTCCATATCCATATCTGGCATGGCCATTTTGTCAGGCATGTGATCGTGTGTTGTCATTTGAAATCCTCCTTGTAATTTTTATCGGTTACAAATGTAACTTTTACAAATTAAGGTTACATCTGTAACCGTAAACTGTCAATCCTTAAGCCAAAATAGTTGCATCAATCTGGGAAGTGTTCAACAATGACAGGCAGATGGTATCTCTACTATATCTGAAACGAAAGGGGTGTGTCTCGTGGGACGCACATTAGTAAAAATTGGACAAACGGATGTTGAAACAACGGCATTAGGACTTGGAGCAAACGCTGTAGGTGGTCGAAACCTATTTCCAAATTTGAAGGATGAAACGGGAATTGAAATTGTTCAGACGGCACTCAGAAGTGGTATCAACCTGATTGATACGGCGTATGCCTATGGATTAGGTCATTCTGAAGAACTGATTGGTCAGGCGATTCAGAATTTTGATCGCCATGAGATCACGATTGCCTCTAAGGGGGCCCATGATGGAGATCAGTTTAATAATGACCCCCAGTTTCTAACAACACAGGTTGAAAATAGTTTGCGACGGTTAAAGACGGACTATCTTGATATCTATTACATCCACTTTCCGGATGAAAAAACGCCTAAGGCCGAGGCAGTCGGTGCACTTCAACGACTGAAGGAACAGGGAAAGATTCGGGCAATCGGGGTTTCGAACTTTAGTCTCGATCAGATTAAGGAGGCTAACGCTGACGGTTATGTGGACATTGTAGAAGACCAGTTCAGTCTGCTCCACCAAGATAATCTGGCAAAGATGACCTACCTAAAGGACCACCAAATTAGTTTCGTTCCGTATTTCCCATTAGCTTCAGGACTATTGACGGGTAAATACGATGGGCCAGTTTCGTTTGCTGATGGCGATATTCGCGCGAAAAATCCGGACTTTCAAGCACCACGATACGACCAAATTTTGGCGGCCGTTAAACGGGTTCAACCGATTGCGGACTTGCATCAAGCAACGGTCGCCCAAACTATTTTAGCGTGGTACATGCAAAATCCACTGATTAGTATTGTGATTCCGGGGGCTAAGCAGCCCGCTCAAGTACAAAGCAACGCAGCGGCACTAGATGTTCAGTTAAATGACGAGGAATATGCTGAAATTGATCGCTTATTTGCCGCCTTTAAGTAATATAATATTCGAATGTTTTACTAAAAGTATGATTAAGCAATGCTCTAAATTAGAATTAGTATAAAATAAAAAAATAACATGAATATTAACAAGGACTGCCTTAAGATGGCGGTTCTTTTCTTTTTATTCACTTATCACATGGTCTTGACTTAGAATGATTATCGTTTAGAATAGGGACTGTTAAAAATAATATTTGGAGGTCCTTAGAATGTCACTAGTAGGAAAAAAGGTTGGAGAATTTAAGGCTCAAGCTTATCGCCAAGGTGAATTTATTGACGTGACGGATCAAGATTTATTAGGTCACTGGAGTATTATTATGTTCTATCCAGCGGACTTTTCGTTTGTTTGTCCCACCGAATTGCAAGATTTACAAGAACAGTATGCAAAACTACAAGCGCTCGGTGTGGAAGTTTATTCTGTTTCAACGGACACCCATTTCGTTCATAAAGCCTGGCATGATAATTCCGATGCCGTGGGCACGATTGAATTTACGATGATTGGTGATCCTTCTCAGCATATTTCACGGCTGTTTGATGTGCTAGATGAAGACCAAGGCTTAGCACAGCGTGGAACCTTTATCCTTGATCCTGAGGGAACCGTGCAGGCGATGGAAATCAACGCCGACGGAATTGGTCGGAATGCAAGTGAGTACCTTGATCGAATCAAAGCGGGTCAGTATGTTGCGGCTCATCCTGGTGAAGTTTGCCCGGCTAAGTGGAAGGAAGGCGAAGACACCTTGACACCTGGTTTGGACTTAGTTGGTAAGATTTAGGGTAACGAAGGGACAATGAGAAAATGGCAATCGATAGCACGGTAAAACAACAGCTGGCGGCGTATTTAAAGTTGATGGAACACGAAGTTACCATCCGAGTTGATGCAGGCGATGATGATCGATCACAAAAGGTGCTGGCGTTCGTCAATGAAGTGGCAGCGATGTCACCGAAAATTAATGTCAAGCAGGGTCATTTGAAACGCCAACCTAGTTTTGCACTGGATCAGACGGGGCAACCGGCAAGTGGAATTGAATTTGCGGGTATTCCGCTGGGACATGAATTCACATCATTTGTACTGGCACTGCTGCAAGTTTCAGGCCATGCCCCTAAGATTTCAGAACAGGATCGTCACCGAATTGAAGCCATCACGGCTGATTTACATTTTGAGACATTTGCCAGTTTGAGTTGTCATAATTGTCCAGATGTTGTTCAAGCATTGAATATTATGAGCGTCCTTAATTCTCATATTTCGCATACGATGATTGAAGGTGGCATGTTTCAGGACGAAGCGACTGAAAAAAATATTTTAGCGGTTCCGACAGTATTTCTGAATGGTGAAGAATGGCATAATGGTCGGGCAACGCTGAGTGATTTGATCAGTAAAGCGGCCGGTAAAACTGGCCCCCAAAAGATTGAACAAGACTGGATAAACCAGCTCTTTGACGTATTGATTATTGGGGGTGGACCAGCTGCTGGAAGTGCGGCAATCTATGCGGCACGGAAGGGAATTCGTACAGCAATTGTTACGGATCATTTCGGTGGTCAGCCCCTTGATACGCTGGGGATTGAAAATATTGCCGGTATCGACTATGTTAAAGGTGAACAGTTAATGACCACCATCGCCAGTCAGGTGAAAAAATACGGGGTGGCTGTGCTAGAAGGCCAGCAGGTCACGGCCATTGCTAAGCAGTCTCAACAGATCAATGTGACACTGGCGTCAGGTGATAGGCTACAGACGAAGACAGCGATTATTGCGACCGGAGCCCGTTGGCGCACAATCGGGGTTCCCGGCGAGGCAGAGTTTAAGAATAAGGGTGTTGCCTATTGTCCACACTGTGACGGGCCGCTGTATAAGGGCAAGGACGTTGCCGTAATTGGTGGTGGCAATTCAGGTATCGAAGCCGCAATTGATTTGGCTGGGATTTGCCGACACGTCACGGTTCTCGAATTTGCACCACGGTTAGGGGCCGATCAAGTGCTCCAAGCTAAAGCAGGCCAATTGAAAAATGTGACCTTAATCACGAATGCTGCCACACAGACCATTACCGGTGATGGTCGGGTAACGGGCTTGACCTACCAAGATCGTGCCACGCAGGTCATTAAGGAAATCGCGTTAGATGGTGTATTCGTTCAGATCGGTCTCCAACCGAATACGGAGTGGTTACCAGCGACGATTGATCAAAACCAGCATCATGAAATCATTGTTGATGCCAAAAATGCCACTAATTTAGCGGGCGTATTTGCAGCTGGGGATTGCACTGATTCAGCGTATAAGCAGATTGTGATTGCTACCGGAGCAGGTGCGAGTGCAGCACTGAGTGCGTTTGATTATTTAATTAGATCGTAAGATGATTTATTGACGGAAAAACTTTGAGATAAAAGAAGTTTTTCCGTTTTTTTTGTGCTCTTTTTGCGACAAAATGGATGATGAAAAACGTGTATCATTTGAAATGAAGTGCACAAGTACGATACGATAAGAAAGAAATGGTGGTAAAAGAGGAGGTACTCATTGCTAATATCATTACAACATTTAAGAAAAGAATATCCTGGTGGAAAAGTAGCCGTAGAAGACGTCTCAGTGGATATTAACGCTGGTGACTTTGTCTGCTTTATCGGTACTTCCGGATCAGGAAAGACGACGACACTGCGGATGATTAACCGGATGATTAATCCGACGTCGGGTAAAATTTTACTCAACGATGAGGATGTCACCAAAATGGATCCGGTGAAACTCCGTCGCAAATTAGGTTATGTGATTCAAAATGTTGGGTTGATGCCGCATATGACCATCCGTGACAACATCACATTAGTTCCTAAATTACTCAAGTGGTCCAAGGAAAAGCGGGCCCAGCGAGCAGAAAAACTAATTAAATTGGCACAACTACCAACTGAATTTTTAGATCGTTATCCGTCTGAATTATCTGGTGGGCAGCAACAACGAATCGGAGTTGTGCGGGCGTTTGCGGCTAATCAAGATATTATTTTGATGGATGAACCGTTTGGCGCACTTGATCCAATCACACGGGAATCGCTACAAGATCTTGTATTGGATTTACAAAAGCGGTTAGGGAAGACGTTTATTTTTGTGACGCATGATATGGATGAGGCATTACGATTAGCAACCAAAATCGTAATCATGTCAGAAGGTAAAATCGTTCAAATGGATTCCCCAGATAATATTTTAAAGCATCCTAAAAATGACTTCGTGAAGCATTTGATTGGGGAGGACCGGTTGATTCAAGCGCGGCCAAGTGTGACGACCGTTGGTCAAATTATGCTGAAGGCGCCGATTAGCATTTCTGAAAATGCATCCTTACATAGGGCGCTTCAAACCATGCATGAGAAGCGAGTTGATACGCTCCTAGTAACGGATGACGAAGATCATCTCGTCGGTGTGCTTGATATCGAGCAGCTGGATCTGGGATATCACCGGAAACGGCCGGTCAGTGAAGTCATGAATCGTGAGATCTACTTTGTCCATGAAAGCTCGATCATTCGTGATTCCGTGAACCGAATCCTGAAGTTGGGTTACCGAAACATTCCGGTCATTAATCAAGCGGGGAAGCTCGTCGGGATTGTGACCCGGGCCACCCTCGTGAATATGGTGTATGACGCGTTGTGGGGCCAAGAGGATAGTGGGGATGATGCCGTTCCTGAACTGAAAAATGCGGTTACCGCCCAGCAAAAGAAGGATACGATTGCACCGGCAAAGGGGGCATTAGATGATTAATTTCCTGCAAGCTAATGGAATTGATTTGTTGGAGAAAACCTGGCAACATATCTATATTTCATTTATTTCGCTGGGGTTAGGGATCATCGTTGCCGTTCCGTTAGCCGTTGTCTTAACGCGGTTTGACAAAATTGCCGGTTTCGTCATTGGTCTGGCAAGTGTGCTTCAAACAGTTCCTTCGATGGCGTTACTAGCCATGATGATTCCAATTTTTGGAATCGGTAATTTGCCAGCCATCGTGGCCCTGTTTATCTATTCCCTCCTCCCGATTTTGCGAAATTCTTATCTCGGAATCAAAAATGTTAATCCGGCTGTTTTAGATGCGGCAAAGGGGATTGGAATGAATAATATCCAGTCAATTTTTCAGGTTGAGTTGCGACTGGCGGCGCCCGTCATTATGTCGGGAATTCGACTATCGGCCACGTTCGTGATCGCTTGGGCCGCACTGGCATCGTATATTGGCGCTGGTGGACTGGGGGACTTTATCTTTAATGGATTGAACTTGTACCGTAGTGATCTTATTTTAGGTGGTTCGATTCCGGTTATCATATTGGCACTGGTCACCGATTACCTCTTAGGCAAAGTTGAACAGCTTGTGACGCCTAAGACGGCACGCGCGTAAGGAGGTCCCAGATGAAAAAGAAAAAATGGGCATTCTTACTCAGCCTTGTGGGGGTACTCACACTGACGTTAGCCGGTTGTGGATTTCCCGGACTAAGCAATTCGTCGAGTAACACGGTGCGAATTGCGGCGCAAAGTACGACGGAACAACAAATTGTCGCGGCGATTGATAAACAAATGATTGAACATTATACGCCACTCAAAGTGACCATTATTCAAAACTTAGGCTCTGCGAATGTTAGTTTTGCGGCCCTTCGTAATGGGGATGCTGATATTTCGGCAATTCGTTATAACGGTACGGATTTGTCCGATATTCTTGGTAAAACTACCAGCCATAATCCGACGAAGGATAATCGGACGGTGGTGAATACGTTTAAGAATAAGTATCATCTCATTTATCTGAAGTCCTATGGGTTTGCGGATACCTATTCGTGGATGGTTACGCAAAAGACGGCCAAAAAGTACCACTTAAATAATGTATCGGATATGAAAGCACACGCTGCGGAAATGAAAGCAGGTATCGACCAGGCTTGGCGTGATCGACGCGGTGATGGGTATGACGGTTTCAAGCAAATCTACGGGTTTGGGTTTAACCATCTGTACTCGATGCAAATCGGACTCGTTTACGATGCGTTGGCTTCTGGCAAGATGGATGCCGTTCTCGGGTATTCGACGGATGGTCGAATTAGCAGTTATAACCTGAAGATGTTGAAGGATAACAAACACTACTTCCCACCGTACGAGGCGTCACCGGTGGCGACCGAGGCGATTTTGAAGAAGCATCCAGAGTTAAAACCGGTGCTAAATAAACTGGCCGGCAAAATTTCAGTTAAGACGATGCAAAAGCTCAATTACCAAGTAGATAATGATTTGGAAGAGCCGGATGTTGTGGCAGCGAAGTTTTTGAAGACGCATCACTATTTTGAAGGGGGGTCAAACTAATGGCTGGAATGAATTTATGGCAGCAATTAATCACGTACTTTATGCAAAATGGCATGTACGTCTTGCAACAGTTTGGCCGGCACTTTTTGATCTCGATCTACGGGGTCTTGTTAGCGGCAATTGTTGGGATTCCCCTCGGAATATTTATTTCACGGTATCGAAAACTAAGTTCGACGGTGGTGGGATTAGCGAACGTTATTCAAACAATTCCGTCGTTGGCGATGCTATCGATTTTGATGCTCGGCCTCGGTTTGGGGGTCAATACGGTGATTGTGACGGTCTTTCTTTATTCGCTACTTCCAATTCTGAAGAATACCTACACGGGCATGCAAAACGTCAATAAGGACGTGATCGATGCGGGGAAGGGCATTGGGATGACCTCTTGGCAGCGACTTTACTACGTCGAACTGCCCTTATCGATGTCGGTGATCATGGCTGGCTTACGAAACGCCTTGGTCCTGGCAATTGGGATTACGGCGATTGGCTCGTTCGTGGGTGCTGGCGGTCTGGGTGATATTATCATTCGGGGAACCAATGCGACGGACGGTGGGGCGATTATTCTCGCCGGCGCCTTGCCGACAGCCTTAATGGCAATTATTGCCGACGGTGTATTAGGCTTTTTGGAACACCGTCTCGACCCATCCTCAAAAAAAGTTAAAAATTAATTTTTTGCACGTTTGAAAAAAATACAAAATAAGCGTTTCACAGTGATTACTGGTTTAATCATAAGTGAAACGCTTTCTTTTTAGCTGCCATTTGCATGAATATCATCAAATGCAAATGAACTGTGCAAAAATAAGATAAAAGTATAATATATGAAACTAATATACAAGAATTAGACTTTACTTTTGAATATTGGCCAATTAGAATACTAAATAACGTTTATTGACTATCAAATAAACTGATAATACATAAGCAAACGAGCGAGGGGGATTTGACGTGGATGTTTTAACAAGTTATCAGGCATATTTCGCAGGGCAGTGGCAGGAGAGTGAATCTCAAGAAACGATTGAAATTCGATCACCATGGCGGCATGAGGTGATCGGTTCGGTACAGTCCGTGACGCAAAACGAAGTTGATCAGGCAATTGCGGCGGCACACCGTGTCCAGAGATCGTGGGCCAACTTATCAATGAATGAGCGCGGACAGTACTTAGATCGGTGGGCAGATGAAATCGAAGCCGATGTTAATGCACTTGCCATGGCCGTAATGGATGAAGTCGGTAAGAATTTCGAAGATGCTAAAAAAGAGGTTTTGCGAACGGTAGATTTAATTCATTACACCGTCCAAGAAGCTTTACACATGCATGGTCAGAGTGTGAGAGGCGACGGTTTCCCCGGTGGATCAAAAGATAAGCTCGGGATTATTACCCGGGTCCCACTCGGGACGGTGTTAGCAATTTCGCCATTTAATTACCCGATTAATCTCTCGGCGGCAAAAATTGCGCCCGCGTTGATGGCGGGTAATACGGTGATCTTCAAACCAGCCACCCAAGGATCCATTTGTGGTATTAAAATGATTCAGGCGTTTGATCGCGCAGGCTTTCCAGCCGGTGTCTTAAGCCTGTTAACGGGTCGCGGCGCTATTATCGGAGATTACCTCACGGAACATCCCGGCATTAACATGATTAGTTTCACAGGGAGCACCCAAACGGGAAAGCACCTCTCACAGAAGTCGATCATGATTCCACTAGTTTTGGAACTCGGTGGTAAGGATCCGGCAATTGTGTGCCAGAACGCCGATTTGGACCGCACTGCCAAAAATATTATTGGTGGCGCCTTTGCCTATTCTGGTCAACGATGTACGGCGGTGAAACGGGTACTGGTCAACGAGGCGGTGGCCGATGAATTGGTCGCCAAACTAAAACCTGCAGTAGAAGTCCTAAAAGTTGGGTCACCGGCTGAAGGCAGTGATGTGGTCCCATTAATCGATGACAAGGCGGCAGATTTTGTCCAAGGCCTGATTGATGACGCGCTGGCCAAGGGGGCCACACTGGTTACTGGTAATCAACGAGACGGTAATTTGTTGGCACCAACACTATTGGATAACGTAACGCCGGAGATGGATATTGCATGGGTCGAGCCCTTTGGTCCAGTGTTGCCAATTATCCGGGTCACGTCCAATGCGCAGGCGATTGATCTAGCGAACCGGTCAGATTTCGGTCTACAGGCCAGCGTCTTTACGCAGGATATCGATGAGGCCCTTGAGATTTCACGGGGTGTCGAAGCGGGGACCGTTCAAGTCAATGGGCGCCCATCGCGGGGACCAGATAATTTTCCATTCTTAGGCGTCAAGGCTTCGGGGATGGGAACCCAAGGGGTGCACAACAGTATTTTATCGATGTCGCGTGAAAAGTTAACGGTATTAAATTTGAAATAGGGATTTAGTCGAGTCAGAGATGGCCCCGCTTGGAGGGTTAGGTAGGCTGGTTCGACGAAATCAATAGCCGATTCGATGGGTGGCCAGTTGGTCAACCAATTTTGATGCCGTGACGGGACGCTCTACCATTGAAAGTTATTCCAAGCTGGAGTACGCTATTAGGAATACTTACAGGTAGGAGAGAATGTGTATGGAGAATAAACGATTAGGTGTGAGCACGGGATTGGCAGCCTATATTTTGTGGGGGATGCTGGGAGTTTTCTGGGAACTGTTACACGCGGTACCGGCTATGGATACGTTGGCGTATCGAATTGTGTGGTCACTCGTGACAATTGGGATTGTTCTGACGGTACAACGTAGCTGGTGTGTGGTTTGGCAAACGATTGTGACGTTGACTAAAAATCGGAAAATTGGGTGGATTGTACTCAGTTCCCTGCTAATTTCGGTGAACTGGCTGATCTACATTTACATGGTGGGGCATCATCAAGCAACGGAAGCGAGTTTAGGGTATTACATTATGCCACTGATGAACGTCGCCGTCGCCATCCTCTTTTTACACGAGCAGTTGTCGCGAACGAAACTGATTGCGATTTTCTTTGTCATTATTGGCGTGGTGATTTTGACGGTTCAAACGGGGTCGTTGCCGTTGAACACGCTATTGATGGCGGGCTCGTTTTGCTTTTACGGTCTGATCAAAAAGCAGGTTCAGTTACCGGCCACGATTTCGTTAACCTTGGAGACCTTGTTTGTGGCCCCGATTGCGGTCGTCTATCTGCTACTGTCACCGCATGTAATGACTCAAAACGGACCGCATATTACACTGCTGTTGATTTTAAGTGGTGTGATCACGGTAATTCCACTGCTTCTGTTTGCAGTAGCCACTAAAAATACGGATTTTATTACTCTGGGATTCATCCAGTATTTGAACCCCACCATTCAATTATTGATGGCGGTATTTGTATTACATGAAGCCTTCAGCTGGCATAAGGCAGTCGTGTTTGCGTTCATCTGGTTTGGAATTTTGGTATTTATTTTTGGTAGTCTGAGAAGCTATCGTAAGTTACAACAGATGCGTCCGGCACCCCAAGATCGCAAAACAGCTGACGAGCAACAAACATATTCTAAAAAAGTAGTTGAAAAAGTTTAATTGCACCAATCTAAAAGGCCGTCATCGGGGAGATGGCGGCCTTTTAATAAGTTAAGGAGAAGATAGTAACTACTAATTTATAGAAGTTAGTTAGTCATTGATTTTACGAAGGTATCGATAAACACTTGGTTCAGAAATACCCATAATTTTTGCGACATGTGGCATGACGCCTTTGATTTGAAAAACGCCTTTATCTTGTAATTCTTGCACAATTTTTGTTTTTGTTTCGGGCGTCATAGAAACACCTGGCTGCAACAATTGTGGATCGATGCTGGAACTAATTATTTCATCAACATCAGAATGAAGTATTTCCTCGGGCTGAATAGAAATAGAAGAATCTTGTTGAATAGTGTTGGTTTTATCTTCTTCAGTTAAGAGAGTATTGGATGTGTCAACATTTAAACCAGTTAAAGCTAAAATATTATCAGCCAGTTTTACATACCGGTCAGTATCAAAATTGATGCAGAGTAGACCAAGTAATTCTTGTTTGTCATTTTTTATAAAGTATGTGGATCCTTTGACTTTATGATTTGATTTGGCCTTTGCTACGTAATGTGCAACGTAATCTTTTTCCTCATACACTTTTTCTTGTACTAATTTGAGTGCAAGATCCGTGATAGGAGAATTAATAGTTCGTCCACTAACAACTGAATTTTCAATTGCGGCAATGTAAAATGAGTTGTTTTCGTCTTTCCAGTGTAGAACTACTTCATAATTTTCACCTAAAACTTGTCCAAGAAAAGTAGTGAGTTTCTTATATTTTTTTAATTCATTCATTTATGGCCCTCCATAGTAGAATTTGGTCGCGATTTTGATATAGGCATATTTTAAACTAAATTCGTTCAGATAACAATAATTTATTTTTATGATAAAAAATTATTGACATGACTTTTTTTATTGTTATGCTGTCCTTGAAAAAAGAAAGGAGCACTAAAATGACAAAAATTCCATCTGCTATTGGACCATATTCTGCTTATCGAAAATCAGGTGATTTACTGATTACGTCAGGCCAGCTACCCTTAGATCCCGAAACAAATAGGCTTGAAGGAGATACAACATACCTACAGGCTAAGCAAAGTCTGAAGAATATCAAGGTGATTTTGGAAACAGAAAGTATAGATTTTTCTAAGATATTAAAGTTAACTGTTTATATGACCAATTTAGATGATTTTGTAAGCGTTAACAAAGCGTTTGAAGAAGAATTAAATGCACCGTATCCTGCAAGAACAGCAATTCAAATTTCTCAATTACCTATGCATGCATTAGTTGAAATTGAAGCCACAGCTGAGTTATGAAGCTATACATTGACTAAAGGGGAACGTGATTATGGCTAAAAAGAAAAAAATTCGTGAGAAGAAACAACCGTCTTTTATTGTTGCAGTTATTCCGATTATTGCAATGATTCTCTTACTTGGTTTAGGCTATGGCTTTTTCCATATTGGACCTGAAGTGTTAATGCTTGTTTCAGCTGCAATTGCCGCAATTATTGCCTATTTTCTTGGTTACAGCTGGGATGAGATTCAAGATAACATTGTGGATAAAATTGCAAAAACTATGCCTGCTATCTTAATTTTGATTGTTGTTGGTTTTTTAATTGGTACTTGGATGATTGGCGGTACAATTCCTATGATGATTTATTACGGTCTTAAACTAATTAGCCCATCATTCATTATTGTGACTGCGTTTGTTGTGACATCGTTTGTTTCGTTATGTACTGGTACGTCATGGGGTTCCACGGGGACTATTGGCGTTGCAATTATGGGAGTTGCCGCTAGTATGCATGCACCATTAGCTATTGTTGGTGGTGCTGTAGTTTCTGGTGCATACTTTGGTGATAAGTTATCACCGTTGTCTGGTTCTACCAATTTAGCTCCAATTGCAGCTGGCTCTGAATTGTATGAGCACATAAAACATCTTCTTTGGACCACACTACCTGGTGTGTTTATCTGTCTTGTTGTATATACCATCGTTGGTTTAAATTTAAATGTTGCATCCGGGACCAATAGTCATAATATTTTGTTAGTTGAAAATTCAATTGAAAAATTGTTTAGTATGAATATTATGATTTTATTACCGATTGTAATTGTATTGGTTGGATCGGCACTTCAAAAACCAACAATTCCGGTTATGTTGTTTTCAAGTACTCTGGCAATTTTTAATGCAGTTGTTATTCAACATTTTAATATTAAAGATGCTTGTACTGCAGCTGTGAGTGGTTTTACTGTGGATATGCTTCCTAAAGGAGTTCATTTAACTGCCTCTTTGGCAACTTTGTTAGAGCGCGGTGGGATGATTTCAATGTTGAGTGTTGTATTAATTGCTTTATGTGCATATGGTTTTGCTGGTGCCATGGATGTAAGTAATTCCTTAACTGTTGTGCTTAATCAGATGACAAAAGCTATTCGTTCAGCGGGACAGTTGATTGCTACTGCTGTATTCTCAACGATTCTTGTTACTTTTGTAACTTCCAATGGTCAGCTATCAGAATTGTTGCCAGGAGAGATGTTCCGAGATACCTTTGTGAAATATGGATTGGAACCTAAAAATCTTTCACGGACTGTTGAAGATGCTGGAACGATGGTTGAACCAATTGTTCCATGGACGGCAGCTGGTGTTTACATGGCTACAACACTTGGAGTGCCAACACTTAGCTATTTGCCTTGGGCTATTCTTTGTTATTCTGGTACATTTTTTGCCCTTCTATATGCATTTACGGGTATTGGGGTTGCAAAGATCACTAAAAAGAGTCGTTTCTACGACGAATATGTTCAACGGAATACTGGTGATGGAAAGTATGATGTCAAAGCAACTGTACAAAACTCTACTCAAGCATAATGTATCTGGGGGGATATGAAAATGAACTATAATTTTGATAAGATAGTTAATCGACGTGGTACAAATTGTGCTAAATGGGATACTCAGGCAAAGGTATATCATAATGATCACCTTCTACACTTTGGTGTTGCTGATATGGACTTTGTTTCGCCGGAGCCGATACAACAAGCATTGCAAAATGTCGTTAATCACGGTGTATATGGTTATACCGATGTGAATGACGAGTTTTACGAAGTTATTCAAGAACATTATCAGAAAAAATATGGAATTGTGATTCCGAAAGCTTGGATTGTGTATTCACCTAGAGTTATTAATTCTGCCACGGCATTTATAAATGGTAGTACAAAACCTGGTGAAGGTGTAATTATTAATGAACCATGTTATTCACCTTTAAAGGATGCAATTTCAACAAATAATCGTAAACCGGTAGCGGCAAGAACTCAATTTACAGACGGTGCATGGCACATGAACTATGATGAAATTAATGAAGCTGCAATTGCTTCTAGCAACACTGCCATGTTTTTTGTGAACCCAGATAACCCAACTGGTACAGTCTGGGGAGAAGATGATATAACTGAGTTAATGAGTATTATTTCTAAACATCAAATAACAATATTTACTGATGAGATTCACGCTGATTTACTTAAAAATGGAATTTTACATCATAGTTTAATTGAAAAAGTTGATGAATATGACCGTATTGTGGTTGCTAATTCATTGACTAAGACCTACAACATACCAGGCTTAGAGATTTCATATTTGATTGTGCCAAATAAAGATATTCGTACAAAAATTCAAAAAGAGTTTTTTAAGATGGGAATTCATAATCCTAATATTTTTTCACTACCGGCGTTTAGTGCAGGATACAGGGAATGTGATGATTGGCTGAAAAGTGTAAATGACTATATTGATAACAATGAAAAAGTAGTAACAGATTTTTTGATGGAAAATTGTCCAAAATTTGTTGTGTATCCACGTCAAGGAACATATACATTGTGGATTGACTATTCTGCGTTGAAACTCCCTTCTGAATTTGTAGAGAATTGGTTTTTGAACAAAGTCGGTGCCGAAGTGTATATGGGAACCGCCTTTGGAAAATACGGTGATGGATTTATTCGGTTAAATATTGCAACTTCTAGAATCTTAATTAAACATTTATTAAATGCTATGAAGGATAATTATGACAAGCTAACAGACTTAGATGAACAAAATTAAAATAAATAGAATAAGAATCACCGCGTAACTAAAAAATGTTCAAAGCTGGATGAAATTTCACGGCTTTGAACATTTTTTGTGAATTTAGGGTATTTAAGAATATTTTTAACTCGAAAAGCACATTAAACTGGAACTATGGTGATTGAAATTTTGCAATTAGTTTCGACCTAATTAGCAGCAACAGTCAAATAATCGAGAATTTGGAACAATAAATCTTGATTGTGAGGGTCTAATGGATGGTTGATGACCTGATCCACACTGGTATCAAAGATCGATTGTTTGATGAATTCGCGGTCTTCACCAACCAATGAAAGTAGTGTCGTTGGTGTCGTTTCCAGATGGAATTGAAGGCCAATTGCGTTCAAAAATTGGAATCCTTGGTTGGTCCACGTTGGTGACGAAAAGAGTGGTATCGACTGGAGTGGCATTTCAAAACCCTCACCATGCCAATGAAGGGCGGTGAACTGACGGGGAAATTTTTTAAGAAGTTGGCGGGTCGTCTGGGAACTTGCGACGGGGCCCCAACCAACTTCAATCGGACTGGGAGTAACCTGAGCACCAAATGTCATGGCCAGTTGTTGAGCGCCGAGGCAAATTCCTAACATCGGTAGATTACGGGTGACCACGGTTCGGATTAGTCGTCGTTCTTCCTTGAGCCAGGCATGGTCGTCGTGGACACTCATGGGGCCACCGAGGACAACTAGAAATTCAATATCATCGGCACTTGGTAGTGAATCACCGTTGAAAGTTTGAATGAGGTCGGAGTGATACCCGTGGGCGCGAATCCATTCGTTGATCAGTCCCGGGGTTTCAAACGCGACGTGTTGAATTATCGTAATTTTCATGTTGGCCCTCCCGTTAAAAGTAGAATTGTTAGTTTCTATTATAAGGGTCGGTGACGCAGAAGCAAATCAAAAAAAAGAAATGAAATTTTTTGCATATTATACTTTATTTATGTGCAACTAAGTGTCATAATAACTTTAACAAATCTGAATAATAATTCACAAGAAGGGGTAGTTTTAATGACAGAAAAGGTTGCATTAATTACTGGTGCCGGTCAAGGAATCGGTGAAGGAATCGCGAAACAACTAGCTAATGATGGCTTTCAAGTTGCCTTAGCTGGACGTCATTTGAATAAAGTTCAACGTGTCGCAAATGATATTAACGAAGCCGGTGGCAAGGCCATTGCCATCAAGGCAGATGTGCAAAGTAAGCAAGAAGTTTTCGACAGTGTTGCACAAACTGTTGCACAATTAGGCCACTTGGACGTATTTGTAAACAACGCGGGGATTGCACACGTTGCACAGGTAATTAATACCGAAGAAGAAGACCTAGATCGTCTATTAAACATCAACGTTAAGGGAACGGTATTCGGCATTCAGGCCGCTGCCACACAGTTTAAGAAGCAGGGGACTTCAGGGAAGATTATCAATGCCTCTTCAATTGCGGGACATGAAGGATTCGAATTATTAGGAGCTTACTCAGCCACTAAGTTTGCCATTCGTGGCATTACACAGGCTGCAGCCAAAGAATTGGCTCAAGATAAGATCACGGTTAACGCCTACTGCCCAGGAATCGTATTGACACCAATGTGGGATCAAATTGATGCCGAAATGGGTGAATTGCACGGGGTACCAGCGGGCGAATCAATCAAGCAATACCTTTCTGGCATTGCCCTTGGTCGTGGCGAGCAACCAGCCGATGTTGCCAACTTAGTATCATTCTTGGCTAGTGACAAAGCTGACTATATCACCGGTCAAGCCATCATGGTTGACGGTGGGATTAAGTACGTTTAATTAATAATTTGACTGAAAAAAGTAGTGTCCAATTGCGCTGGGCACTACTTTTTGTATGCAAATGATTTGCGAAAGGAAGCCCTTTCAGATAAGCTAGATTTATAGTTGATTAGCTGCTAGGATTTGAGAGGAGTTCAGACATGACCGAAGTTAAATATCCCAAAACAATGGCCCAACTGAATCAATTGATTGCCGATTTAAGTCAGTTACAGACCAATATTCAGCAAATTCACTGGTATATGCGGGGCCCAGAATTTTTTAAGTTGCACCCCAAGATGGATGATTTTAATGATACCTTAGCGGATCAGTTAGATGAAGTGGCGGAACGGTTAATTGCGCTGGGTGGCTCACCATACGCGACCACTCACGAGTTTATCGATCATACCGGATTACCAGACGAAAAGGTGACTTGGCAGCAATACGAGTTACCGGACTATATGCATCGCCTAGATGACCAGTTTAAGTATCTGGCTGGTCAGTATCAGTTGGGAATGGATGCGGCTGATGAAGAACGTGATTTTCCGACCCAAGATATGCTAAATGGATTTAAGAGTGAGATTGATAAGAACATTTGGATGGTTTCCGCCTTTTTAGGCAAGGGACCGCTAGATTAGCAAAATCCAATCGATAAGTTACTTGCGGGTGCGCAGCAAACTATGCTATAGTGGCTACCGCTAGTTAACTAACGATTGGAGATGGCGACATGACCCAAGACAATGGGCGGTTGTTAAAAAAAGCGGCAAATCAGTTGAACCGAAATTTTGATCAGTTTGCCCAGCAGTATGGTTTAACCAGTATGCAGATGGCGATTATTGATTTTATCGGCCGTCATGAGGGCCGAGTCGTAACACAACGAGATATTGAACATGAATTTAATATTCAGCGTTCGACTGCGACGACAATGTTACAACGAATGGAAAAAAAGCAGTTAATTGTTCGGCAGGTGCTCAAAGATGACGCCCGTCAAAAGCAGGTTCAGTTGCTGCCCGATGCCATTAAATTGGAAAACGTTGTGTCTCAGTATATGCTGAAAGAAAATGAACGATTATCGATGAAGTTTACGTACGACGACATTATGACCTTTCAACGGATTTTGACGTTTTACGCTAATGATTATAAAAACCAGGACTGAGAAAAATCAGTCCTGGTTTTTTGGTGCGCATTATTGCATATGATCTTGCATAAATTGATTAATCCGTTCGTATGCCTTTAATAGATTTTCTTTGCTGTTTGCGTAGCTGAGCCGGATATGATCGGGCTGGCTGAAGGCCTTGCCGCTGACCACTGCGACGTGGGCTTGCGTCAAGAGGGCTTCCACAAAGTCCTCTGTCGAGGCGAATCCACAAAGTTGAACGGCCTTTTTCACATTGGGGAAAAGGTAGAAGGCCCCTTGTGGTTTCGTGGGGAGATCAAAACCGGGAAGCGCTGCAATTTTGGGATAAATCGTGTTGAGTCGGTCTTCGAATGCGGCACGCATTGCTTGCGCTTCTTTTTGATCGCCGGTTAAGGCGGCAATTGCGGCGTATTGGCTGACAGCGGCCGGATTACCAGTTGCGTGACTCGCAACGGTATTCATGATCTTGATGGTCTTGGCATCGCCGAGAACGTAACCAATTCGCCAGCCGGTCATTGAGTAGGTTTTTGAAACGCCTGAAACTAGGAGCGTGTGTTGCTTGATTGCTTCGCCAAGGGTGACGATTGAAGTAAACTCGTGACCGTTGAAGATCAGATTACTATAAATATCGTCAGCAATGATGGTAATATCATGGGCCACTGCCCAATCACCGATGGCTTTTAATTCAGCGGCTTCGTAAATTAAGCCAGATGGATTTTGTGGTGAATTAATGACCAACGCTTGGGTAGTGGGGGTGATTGCAGCTTCCAAATCAGCAACCGTAACTTTGTGATCCTTGCCAGTCGTTGGTACAGCAATGGCGTTGCCACCGGCCAGATGAACTTGTTCGGCGTAGCTGACCCAGAATGGTTCGGGAAGCAAGACATCTTCACCAGCATTGAGAATCACTTGGAAGATTAGAAATAGTGAAAACTTGGCCCCGTCCGTCACAATCACTTGATCTGGAGTGTAAGTAACACCGTCTTCGAGTTGAATACGGTCGCAGATGGCCTGCTTTAATTCTGGTAGACCACCAGCAGGAGTGTAGAAACTGGCTTTACCAGATTCAATCGCATCAATTGCCGCCCGTTTGATTGGTTCTGGGGTGGTGAAATCGGGTTCCCCGATTGACAGGTTGATGACGTCGACACCCTTGGCGATCAAGGCTTTAGTTTTGGCAGACATTGCCAGAGTGGCGGAAGGCTGAACTTTCAGTACATCTTTTGAAATTGACACGTTAACGACTCCCTACTTTTCAAAATTTAGCGAAACATATTACTACTAATAATATAGCTTGAATTTGTTAGAAATTACAGGTTATTTGGTTAAATTGGAGAAATTAATTTTGAACTGTTGACGATTGATATAGTGAAGCCGACGGTGTTTTTTGAAAAAATGCCGTATTAGCCGCAAGAGACGGCGAAATGATGAGCAGATAATTCTCAATATCGGGATGTCATTGATTTAGACTATAATATTAAACTCCTAGAAATGATACATAATAGATCAAGTGAAATTCATAATTTAGTCACGATTATTAGCTAAAGTAATAAACATCAATTATTAATACTATTTTTTTAAGGAGGGCCATTATGAATTTTTTAAAACGGGCCTGGCTCAGCCTATCAGCTAAGAAGGGACGGTCGGTACTACTTGTGTTAGTCACGACCGCCATAATGTTGTTTGTTTTAGCAGGGATGCTAATCCATACGGCGGCTGATCAGGCGACTGCCAATGCCAAAAAAAGTGTCGGCGCGACACTTACCTTGTCGGCTAATCGGTCGTCGGCGTTCAAGAAGATGCGGGCGTCCAGCTCATCATCATCTAAACCGAAGTTGAAGATGTCGTCGGTTAAGCTGAGTGATGCCAAGAAGATTGCTAAATTGGCTAACGTGGCGAGTTATAATGCGACGGTTTCAGCCTCGGTTAACGCCAAGAGTTTTGACGCGATTTCGACGTCCAGCTCATCAAGCACAATGCCAGGGGGCGCTTCAAGTAGTAGTTCGGGTGATATCTCCCTTTCTGGGGTGACTAACACCAGCCAATCGACCAGCTTTACGGATGGCACGAACAAGATTACAAAGGGCCGTGGTCTAACCAGTTCTGATAAGAACACGAACAACGTTGTGGTGGAATCTGAATTAGCTAAGGAAGATAGCTTGAGCGTTGGAGATACCATCACCGTGAAGAAGAGCGGTAAGACTTACAAGTTGAAGATCGTCGGAATTTATAAATCAACATCGAGTTCTTCAACCCAAATGGGTCCTGGTGCAAGTGATCCCGCCAACACAATCTATTCGTCATACACGTTAGCGAATACGGTTAAGGGCAGCAAGTATGCGGGCACTGCCGATTCGGTCACATTTACCATTTCTAACCCGTCGAAGGTCAACAGTGTTAAGGCGGCGGGCAAGAAATTGATCAATACCAGCAAGTACTCACTTGCAACTAACGATAGCAGTTACCAAGCGGTGAAATCGTCAATGAACAACATCAAATCCTTTGCCGATAAGATTGTATGGCTCGTGGCGATTGCTGGAACCATTATTCTGGCATTGATCGTTATCTTAATGATTCGCGAACGGCGTCACGAAATTGGTATTTTACTATCAATGGGTGAAGCACGATGGAAGATTGTCGGTCAGTTCTTTGCGGAACTGGTGATGGTTCTTGTGGTATCGCTGTGCTTAGCTGGCATTGGTGGTAAATTTGTCGGCGATAAGCTGGGCAGTGAATTAATGTCACAGCAGACCCAGTCATCATCAGCAACCATTTCGGCTCCCGGTGATTCCAACGGCGGTAATATGGGTGGCGGTAGTCGTCCAAGCGGTGGTGCACCGAGTGGCGGCGGTCAAGGCGGTGGCATGGCAGTTCATAGCAGTATGGGCGGTCAAACTGGTACGACGAGTGCCAGCGCGGACACGGATCTGGACATTAACGTCACCGCACTGACAATGGTGGAATTAGGTGGCTTTGGATTAGCCATTATCTTCTTGTCAACGATGCTGGCTTCAGGTGGTATTTTACGCCTGCAACCGAAGAAAGTACTCATCGAGTCATAAAAGGAGGGCCTAACATGTTAGAAGCCAAAAATATTGGGTACTGGTACACCCATCAAGACGATTATTTATTCAAAGATGTCAATCTGACGTTTGAAGCCGGCCAATCCTACGCAATTGTTGGGCAAAGTGGCTCTGGCAAGACGACGTTTCTGTCCCTACTAGCGGGCCTCGATCAACCTAAGGCGGGACAAATTCTGTACGAAGGTCAGGATATTAAAAAAATTGGCATGACAAACTATCGTAAAAGAGACGTTTCAGTGGTGTTTCAGTCCTATAACCTATTTACGTACATGTCACCATTAGATAACCTACTGACAGCAATGGCGATTACGGGTTCCCAACATGCCGGCGATAAGGAGTTTGCGGCGACGATGCTCAAGAAGCTCGGAATCACCGAAGATCTGATGCGTAAAAATGTGCAACACCTCTCCGGCGGGCAACAACAACGGGTCGCAATCGCACGAACAATGGCATGCGATGCCCAACTGGTTGTTGCCGATGAACCCACCGGTAACCTAGATGAGAATAACACGGTTGAGGTCGTGGGACTCTTTCAAAAAATTGCACATGAACAGGGCAAGTGTGTCATCATTGTGACCCATGAATCTGCGGTGGCCGAAATGTGTGATACAACCTATCGGCTGGAAAAGAAGGTCTTTAGTCAGGTCTAGTTGCCGATTATGGAGTCAATCAAGAACATAATAAAATAAGAAAAGCTTGGAAAACGATGTGTTTTCCAAGCTTTTTTGCTAGGCGGTGGGAACGTTTAGGGCAGCTAGAATCCCTTTGAGCGTTTCAGTCGCACTGAAGAACGGGATTTCGCTACTGAGGGCAAAGTAGTTCAGTGGTGTAGCCGTGGTTTGCTCGGGGGCGTTATTAACGACTAGCCAGACATTTGCGGGCCTTAATTGTGCGAGCTGTTCAGCGCTGGGAGCGACTAGCGTCTCAACACCGGTTTGATCAAGCATGGTGCGCAATGAGTGATCCTGCCCAGCAGTTTCATCGAGAATCGCAACTTGACCGTCTTGGACGGGCTTAAGATGGTAACTGTCATCCAACGATTTAGCCAGCGCCTCTTGGTAGGTGGGCGCAATTCCGATCGTTTCACCCGTTGATTTCATTTCGGGAGATAGCGAACAAGCCATTCCCGCCAGCTTAGTGAAGGAGAAGACGGGCGCCTTGACGGCCACGTGATCGGGTTCTGGCGCATAACCAGGCTGAATGTGAAGGTCGGTCAATGACTGACCCAAAATTAAATTAGTGGCAATCTTGGCGAGGTGTTGGCCGGTCACTTTACTCATGAACGGGACTGTCCGGCTAGCCCGCGGATTGACTTCAATGACGTAAACTTGGTCACTAACGATAAATTGAATGTTCATCATGCCCACACAGTGCACCTGTTGACCAATTTTAATCGCGGTCGCAATGATGGCGTCTTTTTGAGTCTGGGTGAGTCGCTGGGTCGGGTACACGGCAATTGAATCACCGGAGTGAATCCCAGAACCTTCTAAATGTTCCATGATTCCGGGGATGAAAACGTTGTGGCCGTCGCTGAGAATATCTGCTTCACACTCGATACCGGCGACATAGTGGTCGATTAAAATGGGTTGATGCGGTGCGGCCTGCATGGCTTTGGCAACGTAGGTTGCGAGCTCGGTTTCGTCATGGACAACAGCCATGGCGCGTCCGCCAAGGACAAAGCTCGGGCGCACCATAACTGGATAGCCGATCTGAGGCGCGATCTGCTGGGCTTGCGCAAGATTCATGGCGGTGGCACCAGCAGGCTGGGCAATCTGCTGGGTTTTCAGAAGTTCTTCAAATTGGTGCCGATCTTCCGTTTGGGTGATGCCGGCTAACGAGGTGCCCATGATGTGGACACCGTGATCGACGAGGGCCTGCGTTAGGTTGATCGCCGTTTGCCCCCCAAATTGAACGATCACGCCCAGCGGGTGTTCGAGGTCAACGATGTGCATGACACTCTCGATGGTGAGCGGTTCGAAGTACAGTTTGTCTGAAATTGAAAAGTCAGTTGAGACGGTTTCCGGATTATTGTTAATGATGATGGCGTGGTACCCCGCCGCTTGAATCGCCTGGACGCAGTGCACGGTGGTGTAGTCAAATTCCACGCCTTGCCCGATTCGAATTGGACCGGATCCCAGCACGATGATGCTGTTACCCAACGGTTGGCTTTCATTCTCGCCCGGAAAGAAACTACTGTAAAAATAAGGGGTTTCGCTCGCAAATTCACCAGCACAGGTATCTACCATTTTATAAACCGGCGTCAACTGAGCCTTGGTTAATTGCGCTTCAATCGCGGCGATTGGTTGTCCCGTAGCTGCAGCGATGTTGTCGTTACTAAAACCGAACTGTTTCGCAGTGGCCAAACGGTCGGGTGTTAGTCCCTGACGGAGTTGCTGCTTGAGTTGCCAGATATGATTCAGCTTGTGGAGAAAAATGGGAGTGATTTGGGTGAGTGCTGCGATCTTGTCGATAGTCCAACCACGATCAAGGGCGGCAAATAGTTCGAAAAGACGCTGGTCGGTTGGGTGTTGCAATGCCGTTGTGAGTTCCGTATCGGTTTGCACGTTGAGCGGGAGAAGCGTTGCTTGGACTTGCGGTTCGATTTCTAAGGAACTAACGGCCTTGAGGAGGGCTTCTTCCAGGGTGAGCCCAATTCCCATGACTTCACCGGTAGCCTTCATTTGAGTGCCTAATTCTCGGTTGGCACCGGTGAATTTATCGAACGGTAACCGCGGAATTTTGGCGACCACGTAGTCTAGCGCGGGTTCAAAGGCGGCGTAGGTGCTTTCGGTCACGGGGTTTGTGATCTCACTGAGGGTGAGTCCAATTGCGATTTTGGCCGTAATTTTGGCGATCGGGTAGCCGGTGGCTTTTGAGGCGAGGGCTGAAGAGCGACTCACCCGGGGGTTAACTTCGATAACGTAGTATTGGTCGCTATGCGGATCTTGTGCGAGTTGAACGTTACAGCCCCCCTTGATTTGAAGCGCGTCAACAATGGCGAGTGAAGCGTAACGGAGACGCTGAAACTGCTGATCGTTGAGTGATTGGCTGGGGGCGACCACGATTGAATCCCCCGTGTGGATGCCGACGGGGTCGAAGTTTTCCATGCAGCAGACGCTAATCTTGTCGCCGCTTGCATCCCGCATGACTTCGAACTCGATTTCCTTGAAGCCAGCGATACTTTTTTCGATCAGACATTCGGTCACGGGAGACATTGCGAGCCCGCGGGTGGCAATTTTAGTCAGTTCCGCGGGGGTAGCTGCAATTCCACCGCCCGTTCCACCGAGGGTGTAGGCTGGGCGCACGATGACCGGATAGCCGATTTGATCAGCAAATTGGAGGGCGCTTGCGAGTGAGTGCACCGTGAGACTGGCTGGAATGGGTTGGTGAATGTCTTGCATGAGTTGCTTAAACTTTTCGCGATCTTCAGCCTGTTCGATGGTCGCAAGGCCGGTCCCCAGTAGCTGGATGTGGTACTGATCTAAAACACCGGCATCGTTGAGTTCCACGGCAAGGTTTAACCCGGTTTGACCGCCCAATGTTGGAAGCAGGGCGTCGGGGCGTTCCTTGGCTAAAATCGCACTGACGGATTCCAGGGTCAGGGGTTCCAAGTAAACCTGATCGGCAATTTCATCGTCAGTCATAATGGTCGCTGGATTGGAGTTGATCAAGACGACCTCGTAACCTTCTTCACGCAGACTAATGCAGGCCTGACTACCAGCGTAATCAAATTCAGCGGCTTGCCCGATGACAATGGGGCCGGAACCGATGACGGCAATTTTATGAATGGTGTGGTCTTTAGGCATGCAATTTCACCTCTTTGTGCATTAATTGTTTGAATTGGTGGAAGAAATTAGTGGCATCAAGGGGACCGGGATTAGCTTCCGGATGAAACTGGACGCTGATGACGGGCATGTGTTGCATGGCCAATCCTTCGATGGTGTGATCGTCACCCTCAACTGCGGTCACGACGAGATCGGTATCCTTCAGTGATGCGGGATCGACAGCGTAGCCGTGATTTTGGCTGGTCATAATGGTGTGGTTACTCGTTAACAGTTTAACGGGATGGTTGAGACCCCGGTGACCAAACGGTAGTTGGTAAGTCTTGGCCCCGTTGGCAAGGGCGAGAAGCTGGTGACCAAGGCAAATGCCGGCCACTGGATAGCAGGCCTCCAGTTGCTGGATAAGGGGTAAGTAGTCGGTGTAGACGCTGGGGTCGTCAGGGCCGTTTGAAATCAGAATGCCGTCGGGATGGGCCTGCTTAATGTCAGCCAGACTCGTTGTGTAAGGGAGCACGGTCACGTCGCAATTGGCCGCCAGCAGTTCACTAATGATGCCCTGCTTGATGCCAAAGTCGATGACAACAACATGGTAGTCAGCATGCAGTGCGAGGTAAGTTTGATGCTGAAGCTGAGGCTTTTTACTGAGTTCATTGCTGAGCGTGGGATAAAGGGTGTTGAAATCGGCCACGGTCAGTGGTTCGTTGGCGATGATCGCCTTAAGGGTCCCATGCTGGCGAATATGCTTGGTGAGGGCCCGTGTATCCAGATTGCTCATTCCGGGGATGTGCAGATCTTTTAACCAAGCATCTAATGATAGGTTGGCGTCTCCGATTTCATTTTCGAGGTGCCGCACTAAAACAGCCTGACAGGTAGACTGAGAACTTTGATTTTGGTTTTTGAAGATCCCATAGGTTCCAATGAGGGGGTAAGTAAATGTCAGCAGTTGATTGGTATAAGAAGGGTCTGTGATTGCTTCTTGATAACCGGTCATGCCAGTGTTAAATACGACTTCGCCAGCCGCGAGGGCGTTGTGATCGCCAAAAGCAAGTCCTTCAAAAGTGGTGCCATCTGATAATGTGAGGTATTTTTTCATTATTCGGTATCCCTCCGTATGTTTATTCGAATTATTTGTCACTATATTAACTGTTTATTGAATGAATAGTCAATACTAAACTTCATAAAATATGGAAAAAGTTAGCGATAAATGAATAAAATATAGTATATATCGAATATTAATGAATAAAAATAAAAAACAACTTGCTTTTTCTAAACATTCATTGTAATCTGATACCAATTAATAAAGATTCACGAAATGCATATAGAGAGATGATGAAGATGAAAATTGCACTAGTCGGGATTTCTGGCTACGGTGGTATGGTGCTCTATCAAATGCTACAGCACCATTCACAGGTCACTCAAATTGAATTATACGGTCATCAACAAACGGTACCGACTCCCTTATCACAGGTGGTCCCCTTATTCGTTGGCGATCACACGCACCAAGTTCTTCCATATGATAGTAGCCAAATTATGGCCCATAACGATGCGGTCTTTTTTGCCACTTCGGCCGGAGTCACTTCACAATTAGCGGCGCCGTTCATTGCACACCATTTTCCGGTCATTGATCTATCGGGAGACTACCGCTTAAAACAGCCGGCAACCTATGAAAAGTGGTATCACAAGCCAGCTGCAAAGTTGGCGGATTTACAGATGGCCCATTACGGACTAGCTGAATTCAATGATGCGCGACACCAATCCTACATTGCTAATCCTGGTTGCTATGCGACCGCAACGCTGCTGGGATTGGCTCCCTTGATCCAAGACCATTTGGTCGATGTCGATTCGATTATCGTCGATGCTAAGTCGGGCACGTCTGGTGCTGGTAAGACGCCATCGGCAATGGCCCACTTCACACAGGTAAATGATAACCTGCAACTTTATAAGGTGAACGAACATAAGCACATTCCTGAAATCGTGCAGCAACTCCAGCAGTGGGATTCGACGGTGAGTGCCATCCAATTTAGTACCACGCTATTGCCAATCACCCGGGGCATTTTAGCCACGATTTACGTTAAGGCGACCCCCACGACGACGGCGACGATGGTTGATCACGCGTTTCAAACGACGTACGCTAACCAGCCATTTGTCCGCTATACTGGGCAGCAAATGCCGACAATTAAGCAGGTTGTGGGAACTAACTACTGTGACTTAGGGGTTATATATAACGAGACAACGCATACCATTATGGTGGCGAGCGTCATTGATAATCTCGTCAAGGGTGCCGGTGGCCAAGCAATTCAAAACTTTAATCAAATGAATGGGTTTGATGAAGCGGACGGGTTACCAACGGATGTCTTATTACCATAAAGAAGGGGACTTGAAAATGACAGTGACAACGACTAAAAACATAACGACATTAGCAACCTATACTTGGCCACAGGGCTTTTATAGCGACGGACTTAATGCGGGACTTAGAGAAGGCAAAAAGGATATGGGCTGGCTTTATTCAGAGGTTCCGGCTGCCGCGGCGGGCGTTTATACGACCAACCAGTTTCAGGCCGCTCCCACTAAGCTGACCAAACAAACGATTGAGGCAACCCATCACTTACAGGCCATGATCATGAACAGTGCGAATGCGAATTCTTGCACGGGTGTTCAAGGTACTCAAAATGCCGCATTGATGCAGGCTTGGACGGCACAAAAGCTCGGAATTGCACCAGAACTTGTGGGGGTCGCCTCAACCGGAATTATCGGTGAGCAACTTCCGATGGGCGTTATCGAAGCTGGATTAGATCACTTACAATTGACTAAAAACGATGCGGTAACGACGGCCATTTTAACTACCGACCTGCATCCCAAGACGATCAGTATCCAATTTGAACTGGATGGGCAGACTGTGACAATGAGCGGTTTTGCAAAGGGGTCGGGGATGATTCATCCTAATATGGCGACGATGCTTGGTTTTGTAACCACCGATGCTCAGATCGCCGGGGATCAGTTGCAGAAGCTGTTGAGTCAAGAAGTGGACGAAACCTTTAACCAGATCACGGTGGACGGTGATACATCCACAAACGATATGGTCGTGGCCCTGGCAAACGGGATGGCGAATAACCAGACTCTAACGCCAGATCAAGAGGACTATGACACGTTTGTCGCTGCTTTTCATCAGGTGTTGAGCTTCTTGGCGCAGTCAATCGCGCAGGATGGCGAAGGGGCGTCGAAACTTGTTGAAACAGATGTGATTGGTGCACTTAACCATGATGAGGCCCAGATGGTCGCGAAGGCAATTGTCGGATCTAACCTCGTGAAAGCGGCCATTTTTGGTGAGGATCCGAACTGGGGCCGACTGATGGGCGCAATCGGGCAGACCGACGCACACGTCGATGTTGATCATGTGTCAATTTGGTTTAACGGTCTGCTCATTGTTAAGAACAGTCAGGCGGCATTATTTGATGCAGCCGAAATGAAGGCTAGCTTGGGAGAATCAGTCGTCAAAATCAAAGTTGATTTGAATAGCGGTGAGGGCACAGGACAGGCCTGGGGGTGTGATTTGACGTACCAATACGTCAAGATCAATGCCGCCTACCATAGTTAAGAGGGAGTGTGGATGACGATGGCAGAAACAATTGTAATTAAGGTCGGTGGTCATGCCAGTGATCAGTTGCCGCAACAGTTTTATCAGCAGTTAACGCGCTGGCAAGCCGAAGGCAAACACATTCTGGTGATTCATGGTGGCGGACCACAAATTAGTCGTTGGTCGGATCAGATGGGGCTAACGGTCCACAAGCATCATGGTATTCGGGTGACCGATGCCAAGACGCTCGCCGTGACTCAAGCGGTACTCCTCGGCATCGTGCAACCCGCAATTTGCCAGCAGTTTAGTCAGCATCATCTGCACGTTGTCGGATTGAACACCAGTGATAATCAACTGCTGGGTGGAGAATACCTAGATCAAAAGGAATATGGTGAAGTTGGCCAGATTACCAGCGTCAATGAAACCTGGTTGCAAGAAGTCTTACATGATGAAATCGGGGTATTGGCACCACTGGCCCAGACTATTGATGGGCATTTACTAAACGTCAACGCGGATACGGCGGCCGCCGCAATTGCGGCTAAGCTGGGGGCAAATAAGCTGGTACTACTCACAGATGTTCCGGGGGTCCTCAATGCGGGCAAGGTCGTGCCACTACTGGATCAGGAGGGCGCAGATCAACTATTTGAGCAAAAACAAATTAAAGCGGGCATGATGCCTAAAATTAGGGCCGCTTTTAATGCGTTACATGATGGGGTCCATCAAGTGTTGATCACAAATGATCTGACCAGTTCGGGCACGATTTTACATCGGTCAACCAAGCGGGTCGCAGGTTAATTCATGGAGGTAATTTAGCATGCAAAATATTTTTCCAACTTATCAGCAGTATCCAATCGATATTGTCGCAGGCCATGATTGGCACCTGACGGATCGTCAGGGACATACATATTTAGATTTCACGAGCGGAATCGGGGTCTGCAATTTTGGCTATAGTAATGAAACGATCGTGCAAAACGTCTCCGAGCAGCTTGGTCAAATTTGGCATACTTCAAACTTGTACGAGAGCGCGTTGGTGGATGAGGTTGCGGGAGCACTATGCGAACCGGAAATGCTCGCATTTTTCTGTAATTCAGGTACCGAAGCTAACGAGGCGGCACTAAAATTAGCCCGTAAGGCCACCGGTAAACCAACTGTTTTGAGTTTCAATAATAGCTTTCATGGGCGGACATACGGGGCGATGTCGCTGACCGGTAACCCCGATATTCAGGCCGGATTTGCACCATTGGTACCGGCCATTAAGTTTGCCGACTACAACGATCCAGCAGCCATTACGGCCATTGATCAGCAAACCGCCGCTGTCATTCTTGAAGTTATCCAGGGCGAAGGTGGGGTGGTCAATGGTGAGCCACACTGGCTTCATGATGTTCAGACCGCCTGTCATGCTGCGGGGGCGTTACTGATTATTGATGAGGTCCAAACTGGCATGGGCCGAACCGGTCAGAAGTTTGCCTATCAAAACTTTGATTTGGATCCAGATATTGTGACGGTAGCCAAGGGAATTGGTAATGGGTTGCCGCTCGGAGCGATGATCGGTAAGCAAGCATTGGCCCCAGCATTTGGACCGGGTACCCACGGCACCACCTTTGGCGGGAACAAACTCGCATTGGCTTCCGCCAAGGGAGTCTTGGCGCAATTAACACCAACCTTTTTACACGAAGTCCAGGCAAAAAGTGTTCCGGTCTGGCAAGTGTTGCAAACTGAAATTGCCCCGTTAGCTGCGGTGGCGGGAATTTCTGGTAAGGGACTGATGATCGGTATTCAATTAGCGACCACGGTCGATGTGAACCAAGTGATTGATCAGCTGCAACAGGCGGGAATACTGACGTTGTCTGCCAAGCACAATACGCTGCGATTACTACCACCATTAGTTATGAGTTCGGCCGATTTACTGGCTGGATTGGCACAAATTAAGACCGTACTGACCACCATCGGGGAGGAATAAACCATGAATCATTTTCAAAATAAATCCTTTTTAAAGGAAATTGACTTTTCATCCAGTGAGTTAACCTATTTGATCGACTTTGCCGCGCACCTGAAATATCTCAAGCATCACAATATCCCGCATCCCTATTTACAGGGCAAAAATATTGCACTGTTGTTTGAAAAAACGTCAACTCGGACCCGGTCATCATTTACAGTGGCGTCCATTGATCTTGGTGCCCATCCCGAATTTTTGGGTAAAAATGATATTCAGTTTGGCAAGAAGGAGTCGACCATCGACACCGCCAAGGTACTGGGCCGGATGTTTGATGGCATTGAATACCGGGGGTTTGCTCAAGAAACGGTAGAACAACTGGCACAATATAGTGGCGTGCCCGTCTGGAATGGGCTAACCAACGAGTGGCATCCCACACAAATGATTGCGGACTTTTTGACATTGAAGGAAAATTTTGGTCATTTAAATGGGCTAACGTTGACCTATCTTGGCGATGGCCGCAACAATATGGGCAATTCACTGTTGGTAACGGCCGCTAAACTGGGCGTTAACATTCACATTGGTGCCCCTAAAGCGCTCTGGCCGGCCGACTCGGTGGTGAAGCTGGCACAGGAGGCGGCTCAAAAGAGTGGCAGTCATGTGTTACTGACCGAAGACCCAACCGAGGCTGTGCAAGGGGCGGATGCACTTTACACGGATGTGTGGATTTCAATGGGAGAAGACGTCGATCCGGCTGACCGGATTAACCTGCTGAAACCCTACCAGATCAATCAGGCATTGCTGGATCAAACTGGTAAAGATAGTACGATCATCATGCACTGTTTGCCGGCTTACCACGATCATTTGACAGAGGTCGGCAAGGCACTCGGGGAACAATTCCAGATGGCCGCCATCGAAATTACAGATGATGTGTTTAATGGCCCCCACTCGGTGGTCTTTGACGAGGCTGAAAACCGGATGCATGCGATCAAAGCAATTATGGCCGCAACGTTGGGCGACTTGTTTATCCCTGATCAGCTATTTGAATAGGATTGCGGCCTCGCGAAAGCGGGGCCTTTTTACGTGCCTTGCCAGACATCATGAACAAAATATGACTAAAAAGTAATGAATTATTGAATTATGACCGTAAACTACCAGTTAAAAAGAAGTTTATGATACAATCGAACATACGGTGATTATGATTTACTAAATTTAGGGGGCAATCCCCGGATAGGTGGAGAAATGAAAGAAAGCAATTTATCAATAAAACAGTTTTTTGCTGAGATTAAGAAGGCCTTAAAACCAAACTACAAGAGTGCGGTAGGTGCGCTTGTGGGACTATTCGTTATTTCAGTTGCTATTATTCTTGGACTAGGCGTGGTAGGTTACATGTTGCTACGCTCACTGATGATGAAGTATTACATGATGATGTACGGGATGAGTACAATCACTTCATTAATTACCGGTGCGTTAACCGTGCTGCTAGTGTTAGTACTTTACATTATTTTGTTCTTTGTCATCTACTTCTTCCGTACGGCCATTCAATTTAATTTTCAAGACGTGGTTCGTGATCCAAGTCGGAAGATTCAAATTCGTCAAATCTTTAGCCAGTTTAAACGCTTGAAGAAGTGGCAACTGGTTCGGTTGGCGCTATGGGTTTGGTTATTCACAACATTGTGGCAGTTACCGGTAGATATCTTAAACGGGTTCTTCGGTAGTAACCAGATTGTTGCGGCGATCTTGAAAGCAGTTGGTGCTGTGATTGCCATCTGGAAGGGCGTTGAATATTCTCAAGGCTTGTTGTTGTACCGTGAGAAACAACCAGAGTTTTTAGGTCAATCAATGCGCCACGCGTTAACTGCAAGTCGGCGGTTCATGGGTGGTCGAAAGATCAACTACATTATCTTGATGATTGCGGGCGTTGTCCCTGTCATTTTGTGGACGGCGATCTGGAGTGCGATCATCTACTTTGGCTCTAACTACGGTAGCTTCACGATGCCAACGGCGGTTGTGTACATTCTGGTCATCATCTTGATCTTAGGAATCTGCGCTTATTTGCCAGTATTGTTGATGATGGAACCCGTTTACTTTGAAGCTAATAAGAAGCATATCAACTTAGAAAGTGTCTATGCAGACACCCTATTACCTGAAGAAAAACTGGTCGATCCACTACCAGAAATTAACGAACAACCTCAGGAAACTGAAACGTCAGAAGATTAATCATCATGACAAAAAACACCGTCCAATAAGGGCGGTGTTTTTGTATACCAAATTATTATTAAAAGACTTTCATATCAGTCCAAACGGTTGGTAGTGTGTTGAAATTGTAGCTGCTTAAACCAGCCTGAATCTTGTCACCGGTAAACATGGCGGTGTGTGACCGGGCTAACATTAGGTTGAGCTCGTTTTCAGGGTTGAACTGAACCATGATGACGGGGATGTGCCAAGCCCAGGCAGCACCGATTTCAAAGATTGTACCTGCATCGGGTTCCATGTTTTGTTCCTCGTACTTATAGTCGAGAATCGCAACAACTACATCGGCGCGTTTAACTTGGCGCATATCGGTGTTGTAAACCGAGTCTTGCCAATCGCGTGAACCGAAGGGAAGCTTTTCTTCTTGGTGTTCTTGGGGATTATAGATTTCTTCTGCATCGATCGTTGGATTATGCTTGAGTGCATCCATCACCACATCGATGCGTTTCTTTTGTTCGTCTGAAAAGAACGGACTAGCGAGATAAACTTTATTTTGATACATGGGAACACCTCTCAATTATTTTGTCTGTCTTATTGTACGGGAATTTGACAGGGAAGTTAAGCCTTGATTTTATTCTTGCAATCGGAGAGGAACTTTAAATCAAAATGTAAGCGTAATCATTATTATTATTTTCTCCTAATATTCTTCACAAATTCTTCACATTTAAAGTTTAATATCTAACTTATAGAAAACATAAGATTTCATAATCAGTGGGGAGGAGAACCAATATGTGGAAAAACGATGACTGTAACTATCAACGCTTTTTAGTTTCGAGTAGCGGCTGTCCGATGATTAAACGAGGGTTCACGGGGAAGGTAACCAAGGAATATCAAAACACCTATTTGATTGAATTAGATATGGCCAGTATTCAAGAGGCGGATCGCGCTAGCTTGATGCGAATCAATGAGTTCAATGGTCGGGTCATTATTGCAAAGAAGTACGTTCATGAGATTGCGGACTTGAACCAGGAATATGCTTAACCATTTTTGGATCAACAAGGCATAAGATAATAGAATAAAAATTGACAATTCGGTGTGGGCACGCTAGAATACAATCAACAATTGAAGTGATGACGTAATATAGTAGAAGTTTATCGGGACAACCAGAAATTTAGCGGGGCTGTGAGCTAGACGTGGGTAGGCATTGAATTACAATTACGGAACTTTCAGAAATGAACGGATCGTCGCGTTACTGACGAAGAGCGGAAAATAGCAATATTTTCAATTCAAGGTGGTACCGCGGAATATTCGTCCCTGATCTTATATGAGATCGGGGACTTTTTTTGATCCAAAAAACTAGGAGGATACAGATGAACATAATTGACGAACTACGCTGGCGGGGGGCCGTCAATCAAACAACGGATGAAGCAGACTTACGGAAATTGACTGATGAAAAGAAAATCAGTCTATACTGCGGTGTGGATCCAACGGGTGACAGTTTACATATTGGTCACTTAATTCCGTTTATGATGCTGAAACGGTTCCAATTGCAAGGACACCATCCGGTAATTTTGATTGGTGGTGGAACTGGTGCGATTGGCGACCCATCAGGGAAGAACTCGGAACGTAAACTCCAGACAATGGAACAAGTACAGCACAATAAGGAAGCTTTGACGAGTCAGATGGAGAACCTGTTTGGTACAGAGAACTTTACGATCGTTGATAATTACGATTGGTTATCACAGTTTTCTCTATTAGACTTCCTCCGTGATTATGGAAAGCTGTTTAACGTGAATACCATGTTGAACAAGGAAGTCGTTGCGAGCCGGTTAGAAGTCGGGATTTCCTTCACTGAATTCACCTACCAGATTTTACAATCCGTTGACTTCCTTCATCTATTCCAAGCAGAGGACGTTCAGTTACAAGTTGGGGGCGCAGATCAATGGGGCAATATTACGGCCGGGATTGATTTAATTCATAAGATTGAGGGCGCCGATGCCCGGGCCCACGCACTAACGATTCCATTAATGCTTAAAGCCGATGGCACAAAGTTTGGTAAGACTGCCGGTGGGGCAGTTTGGTTGGACCCCGAAAAGACAACGCCATACGAATTTTACCAATTTTGGATTAACCAAGATGATCGTGATGTTGTGAAATACCTGAAGTACTTCACCTTCTTGAATGAAGATGAAATCAACGAACTGGCTCACAAAGTTGAGACACAACCTGAAAAGCGGGAAGCACAACGCCGCTTGGCAGAAGAAGTGACAGAATTTGTTCATGGTAAACAGGCGGTTGAGGAAGCACAACATATTACGGCTGCATTGTTCTCTGGTAACGTTGCGGATTTAACAACGGCTGAAATCGAGCAAGGCTTTAAAAATATGCCGTCCGTTGACGTATCCGCAGAAAAGAAGAACATCATTTTGTGGTTGGTTGACGATACTAAGATTGAATCATCAAGACGGCAGGCCCGTGAAGATGTTCAAAATGGTGCAATTCGCATTAACGGTGAGAAGGTCACAGATCTTGAAGCTGAGATCGATCCTGCCAGCCATTTTGATGGAAAGTTTGTCATTGTTCGTCGTGGGAAGAAGAAGTATTTCCTAGCGCGAATTCACTAAAATGAGATAAAAATGAGAAAGCCAAAAAAGTTTACTTTTTTGGCTTTTTATTTTTTGCTAATTTTGAGTCTTCATTTGGCCCTTGTTTTGAATTAAATGACGACTAATACGAACAAAAATAGTTCCGTATGAGCTTCTGATAGTTAAAAAACGAACAATGCTTCTTTGAACTATAAAAAAGCTAGTAAATGGTATGTTGACGAATTCGACTTTAGTCTGTATAGTAAGTAGACGTTGTTGCGATACATAAACGCAACATGGTAGACCTTTGAAAACTGAACAAAGTTTCGACAAATCAAATGTGTAGGGTCCTTTAGCCCGTAGGGTTAAAGGCAAAACATTTGCGAAGTCAATTCGCTTAAAGTAACAAATCAAAAAG